>JACKZZ010019353.1_pt1 | contig 16830 bp, 9 predicted proteins | sample 8027871 | NCBI WGS metagenome assembly JACKZZ01 (sample SAMN15724774, study PRJNA655200) | protist metagenome | isolation source: fluorescence activated cell sorting (FACS) single amplified genomes of... | place: USA: West Boothbay Harbor, Gulf of Maine | collected 2000-07-19
ATATTTTGCTCGTTCGTGTTTTCTAATTTGTATAACCAAACAGATCCAAAGTGCTTACAGCAACGTTCACGACACACACAACAACCAGTAGTTACCATGGCGAGCCTCGCGTCTACTGTTGCCGTAAAACTGAAGTGGGGGAAAAAGAAATTTACCCTTGATGTTGACACTGGTGCCGGTGTGAACGCCTTGAACCAGGGCATATTCGCGCTGACTAACGTGCCCGCCGACCGACAGAAACTGATGTGCAAAGGCGTGTGGAAAGGTGTACTTTCTGCAAACGTTGACTTCAGCGCGCTAAAGTTCAAGCCGAAGAAATCTATTATTGTGCTTATGGGGAGCGCGGCGTCGGCGACAAACGTTGTCGCTGAAAAGGTGGTCTTCCTTGAAGACATGTCAAATAATGAACAGGCCGCTGCCGGCTCTTCGATTCCGCCAGGCCTGAGCAACCTTGGAAACACGTGCTACATGAACAGCACTATCCAGTGCCTTCGTGCAATCCCACAGCTTTGCAAAGTATTGGACTCGTATTCCCTTTCCGGATCGCCAGAAAACGACTTTGGCCTCTTCCTTCGCGACCTGAGCAACCTTTACAAGGAGATGGCGGGGTCTGGTGTGGCGGTGACCCCTTTCAAATTCGTTCAAAGTATGCGAAGGGTCTTTCCACAGTTTGGGGAACGCGGGCGAAGCGGGGGGTTCATGCAGCAAGATGCTGAAGAGTTGCTCGGAGCAGTTTTTACGGCCTTAAGGACCGCTGCGACGAAAAACGCAGTTGGAGACGGGTGTGCGGAAATCATGGGGGACTCGTCCAACGCGTTGGACGCTATCTTTGGGCTAGAGATAGAGCAAGTAGATGTTTGCCAGGAGAGCGAAACAGAGGCTGAACGAAAGACCACCGTTAACGAATCCAAACTCCGAGTGAACATCGACGGGGGAGCATCCTCGTCTGAAAAAATCGACCATATGTTTCAGGGCATGCACAAGGCCTTGAAATCGCAAGTAGAAAGAAATACCGAATCGCTCGGTCGAAATGCCATATGGAACCGAACCCAGCGCATCAACCGGTTGCCACAAGTTCTTTGCATTCAGTACATGCGGTTTTATTGGAAGAAACGCGAACCGACTGTCACCGACCCTAGCACAGGGACGAAGTGCAAAATGCTAAGGCCCGTTGCCTTTCCCGCAACCATCGACATGTATCAATTTTGCAGCGAGAAAGTTCAAACGATTCTCAAGAAACATCGCGATGCGAAAGAAAGCGCAAAAGCTGACGGCGGTTCCGACAAAAAGTCTGAGGAAGGCTCGGAGGAAAGTGCTGCACTTGCCGCTGCTTTGGCCATGTCTAAGGGTGAAACAGTACAGACTGCAGGTGTCAATTTGCCCAACGATTTTCAAGGGGAGTACGAAATTTTTGCGGTGGTCTCTCACAAAGGTCGTTCTGCGGATGCCGGCCATTATATTGGTTGGGTGAGGCAAAGTGGGGACACGTGGATGTGCTTTGATGATGATCAGGTGGATCAATGCGCAACCGAAGATGTCTTGATGTTGAAGGGTGGGGGCGACCGAGATATGGGCTACATGCTGTTTTATCGAGCGAAAGAATAAGTGGAAACAAGATGCGATTGTGTTTCTTGTAAAAATTAATATCTTAACTTGGTGGTGGAAAGCACGGAATATAGCTCTCCTGCAAAAGCAATTTCTAGAAAAGAACTCGGTCACAAACGTTTACGGAATTAACTTGTGTGCGATGTATCTAGTCATTACCGAAAAATTAAAATTTTCTTTTTTTTTACTAACACATTACACGAAGTACCTCAAAACAAAATTTAATGGCTGTTGTTTTATGCATAGCAAATATTTTAAAAACAAATTTAATAAAAAAAAACTAATTAATAGTATGTTTTAAGACTCTCAAGATTATCCCAATTGTAAAATCAATTCATTACTGTGACTAATAAAAATCAAAATCGGATTATATATTTTAAAAAAACAAAATTATATAGAAAATATTAAAAAGACTTTTTAATTATTTAAAGAAGGCGGAGTTAAATGTTATTAGCGCCGCTACTTTTTCGGACTTTCAGTCGCCAACAAAAGTTCTTCGTCAATTTCACTCAACTGCTTCTGCAACCACCTTCTCTTTGCAATCATTTTTTTGACTCGTTTTTCTTCGCTATAAGAGGACGCATCAGATCGTGATGTTCTTGCAGAGGAGGCGTGAGTTCTTGCCGAAGCAAGCCGTGGGTCTACTAGCTTGGCCGGTGGCCTTTCATAGTCAAAAGCACGATTGCTTCGAGAGGTGAGGTTACTGCTATAGGATTTGTTAGATGATTGACTTCTGGCACTGTTGAGGGAATTTCTGCCTGTATTTTTCCGCGAGGTATCTTTTCGTGCTGTGCCTTTCCTAGCGGATGGCAAATATTCCTTGAGACGACTCGTTGGTTCTGCAATGATGGGGTTGCGCACTCGAGCATGGCGTTTATTGGGGTGGATACGTCGTTGCTTCTCTTCCTTATTGTAGACTGCGCACAAAAAACTGTTCTCGTTAACCGTAAATGTTTTGTGGCCATTCGTAAATGTTTTAGACGCCATGGTTGTCCGTCCCGTCGTTCAGTCGTCCTCTTTTCCCTCTTTACTTAGAACCGCAAATATCTTCCGTTAATTTTTTCGTTTCAAATTCATGCACAATAATTAATTATATAGTAAAGATACGTACGTTATAAATATCGTCACTCAATCTTTCTCTGCAATTATAGTGCGGATTACGTCATTCATGGTGTGTGTGAAATACCTTCAACTCTTACTCTCTCTCTCTTCATGTGATCATTTCTACTCCGTACTGATTTTTTTTTATTTGAACGTTCCGGTTCTTGTTGTTTGTTCTTTTGCTGTTGTTGGTTGTTGTTGTTGTTGTTGTCCGTTATATTAATTTTTTTAATGATCATTGTTGATGATAATATTTTTATTAACCATGGGCAACAACAAGGAGGAAGGAGGGCATAAAAATATCCCTCCTCATGACGAAAGAAAGGAAGACGACTATATTATTTTGGACTCCTCATATATTGCTATCCTATATTACCGGTCATCTAAGAAATAATATGGATCTTTTTTTTCTATTATAATACTATAATAGCTTCTATTAAAAAAATTAGACACCGTAGCTGCTATTAATATAATATTAAACAAATTCAATGCTCGTACAAGGGGACGGGACGGTACGGTACCCGAATGTATTAAAACGAGGGGAATAATAATACGGTCAACTACTATTAATACTGTATTGATTATTTTTTTTTCTTTTTTTTTTTATTCTTTTTTTAATAAATAGTCGATCTATTAATACCTCGTATATTATTAGTTACTATTATTCCACGGACTACTACGTAGACTTCACGAGGACAACTGGATGGAATGAAAACGATTATTATTATTATATGTGTTTCGATACTATTTCATGGACACAGCATCACAGCATCGCAGACTTCTTGAATCGATTTGACGATAACAATTTATTTGATATTATTATTATTGGTGGTGGTAGAATCGAGAAATATAATAATAATAATAATATTATTATATATATAAAAAATAAAATAATAATATGATGAAAAAAAAACACAACCAACCACCAACAAAAATGACACGACAAAGGGGCGCAAACAGATATAAGAGGTTGTAAGAGAAAAAGAAACGTACCACGCACAACCACAGTTGTTGTGTGTATTGAATTCAACAAGTCACAAGACACACAGACGCATAGAAGAGCGAACCGTACGATAAATAGAGTCCGCGGACAAAGTATGCTATCACCGGAATGACGTCTGTTGTGTTTCCGCCATCGGTGAACTGGTACTGCGCGAAAGTAAGCGATGTCAGCCTAGGGGTGCCAAAAAAAGTTGCGTATGGCGCCAAAGATTCAGTGTGTCTGATAGTGGTCGAAAACCATGATCAAACCGTTGGGTCGCACGCACATAGAAGAAAATTGAGGAAAAAAGACATTCGTGTCGTCGCCCGTTACCACCACCTTCCAGATTCTCGCGTTTCTGCGGTATCGTTTTCGGGACATGAAACGTTGAAGCACATGCTAGTATCCGCATGCACAAAAGGTTTCATATATGTATGGGATACAAAAAAACAGAGTCTTCAAGGCGTTGGGAGTGAGCTTATAGTACATGCTCACAAGCATTCGATCACGGCGATATCTTTATCGACAATATTACCCGGCGTTGTCATTTCTGCAGACAACCGCGGGTTCGTGAACGTGATGGAACAAGGGTTGTACTCATCGAAAACCTCATCTTTGTTCGAACCCTTGAAGGGGAGAGGGGCGATCACAAGCCTCGCGTGCTCTCCATACGTTGGCGAACATGCGGCTGTGGGATACCGGAATGGTACGTTGCTGATTTTGGACTGGACATCCCAATTGGTATTGCACAACTTGAATAACCATACCCAGGAAGTCCACGGTTTAACATGGTTGCCGGCACAATACCGAGACCAAATGAACCATGAGCGCCAAGTGCTAAGGGAGAGTTTTGGGCGCAAATCAGTGGTTGGCCTGTCCACAAGCGGAATACGTGAACAATCAACGACGACAAGCACGGACGTTAATAGTTCAGGAACTCCGGTGCGTACCTACACCCCCACCGAACTCAGGCGAATAAAGCGATCTTGCTCCCAGAAGAGTAAGGATGAGGGCAGCCTAGAGCACCTACCGGACTCAATGAAAACACTATACTCCGAAACGCAGTCCGTATGGGACAAAATACTTAAAGAACAAAGCTTTATTCTTCCACCAATGCTAGCATCTTCTTCCAGGGATCGGTCTATTAGAATATGGGATTGTGCGACCTGGGTAGAGATGGACTGCTTAAAACTACCCCGCCCTGGAGGTGGACAGGCAGGACACAAAAAGGGCAATCGCAATAAATCGAAGTGTAAAACTTCCCCCTTGGGGACCACGTCTCAGCTTTATCGGGGTGGTAGAGCGGCGACAAGCCATCAAATGGAGAGGTTGTGGTTGACAGTAAAGTGGGTGCCATATAAGTCCGATCAAAACCCGCCAGGAAGTTTCCAAGCTGCCGCTCACATTGGGCTCTTGTCTAGTTCATACTTGGGAGATCTTTTGTTTTGGCACTGGAACCCCACTACAGATACTTTTCGACGGACCTCAGCAACCCCATGGGTTTGCAAATCCAAGGCCGTGCATTCCAGGCCAATTTACAATATATTGACGCTGGAGAACGGCAATGGGTCGGAATCCATGGGTTCGAAAAATAATGACAGCACTGCGTTGACAAATCAATTTGAGGACTGCACAATCGTAACATTCTCCATGGATCGAAAAATGCTTTTTACAAACCTCTACGACGAGAAATCTCAGACACAAATTATCCACGGGTTGGGCGGGTTTGTATATGCAATGGATGTCTCCACCCTCTCGTCAAATTTTGTATGCATTGCCGTTGGAGACAAAACAATTCGAGTATGGGATAGATCGAGCAAAAACGACTATTGTCGGTCGAGTGTACACTGGGTAGGGTTACAGAGTGACATTGTCACGCTCTGCTGGCACCCAACAACAGAAGGATGGATTGGCTACGGGACGTTGGATGGGAGAGTTGGTCTATTCGACGTTGAAAAAGAGAAAAACCACACGTACGAATGCGCGTATGCGCAAAACTCAGCAGTGGCGCACGTAGGATGGCGTGCGTTCGGCGATCATGATGGAACTAAAGGGGGCACCCAAGATGCTCTCTTTTACTCGTGCACGTGCAATGGTGAATTTTTTGAATTTGTCCCAAAGGGGCACCGTGCTGAAGGTAGACCCTTAGGGCAACTGCTTCAAACAGTCATTGGGGGAAACATGGACGGTGGGAAAGTGACGCGGTTTGCTTGGGCAAACCAGAGAGCAAGTGATTCGAACCATCTATTGGCCGCAGGTTATTCTGACGGGGCTATACGCATTTTTTTGACGCCAAAACTGCCTCTTTGGAATTTAGATTCGGAGCAGGTGCAATCCCTGAGCGTCTTCACTTACAATTACCATTTGCAAGCTATCACTGCGATGAAATGGTGCCCGTTAGAACATCGTGATTCGTGGTTGGCCACGGGCTCTGAAGATCGCTCAGCGCGAGTCGTCAATGTTGGGCCAGGTGGCCGGGACGTCTCAGAGGTGGTAGTATTTAGAGGTCACAACAAGCCTGTGAGCGACGTCTCGTGGCACCCGACGAAAGAAATTTTGGCCACCGCCTCTCACGACAAAACCGCTAACGTCTGGGATATAGCCTCCCACGCTTCGGTGGTGAATTGTCGTGGTCACAGTGAACGAGTTACGTGTGTAATTTGGTCGTCTACAAACGAAGGAGTATTGTATTCCGGGTCAGAAGACCAGAGCATTCTTTCTTGGGACATTAACACGCAAAGTTTTGAAGGCCCACCGACCAAGGCATGCATTTACTCGTCCCAAAAGCTGCACAAGGCTCACTTACCAACTTCAAGCAATGCGGTACCATCGTTAAAACCGAAAGAAAATTCAGGAAAATCGAAAAAAACAAAGTCGGCAATCCCGTTGTTCGCGGCGGAGAGCGAAGACACCCGTGCTATGCTGCAACAATACAGAGAAATTCGTGAAAACCCTGCTGACGACGTCTCGTATAGTGTAGAAAACCGTTTAATTCGTTCGTGCGAAGTGTTGCTCAATAAGCAAATTTTGTCCCATCGAACCACGGGAAATTACAGGGCAGCGAGGGTCGTAGAGTCCTGGAGGGGCGAGATTTGGCAAACTGTAAATCGGATGATCAAGGAAAAAAGATTGACTTCGGATTGGGTAGCTTTAAGTATGTCAGGAGGCGAAGAATTATGGGAAAGAGCAGTGATGGCCTACGCATCCCAGTTGGAAGCATCTGGCGATATCCATATGGCTGCCAATTACTACGTGTCGGTGTCCAAAGTTGGTGCTGCTGTCCAAATGTACATGCGACACAAATTACTGAAAGATGCCCTTGTGCTAGCGACTGCAAAACTGTCGCCATATGATAAAAACGTGTCCATGATGCTGTTTGAACTTGGGAAAATGCTGGAGCGACAGGGTAAGAATCAGCTGGCCTACGATGCTTTCGTTGGCTCAGGGAATCTTCAACGCGCTGAAGCAGCGATGGGGCGCATTGACCAAAGGGCAAAAAAAGAAAATGCCGAGAAAGGAGAAGACATTGTGCTTGAAAATGTTCGGGACAACGTTGTGGGCTAACTTGTTGAATAAAAGGAATTGGTGTTGTTAATACCAGGTACATCCAAAAATCAGAGAAAGTATTTTTACGAATTATTTCATCATCTCCATCCTCCTTCCCCCAATTATTTATTATATTAGACGACTATTAATATATATACACACAGTATAGTATTAAAATTAAAATAGACAAAAACAACACCAGAGGCAGACAGACAGAAGACACCACGGATAATAGCACGGTAGTCGTCTTCTACCAAGAATTATTATATATATTCTAATATTTTTTTGTATTTTTTTTATTATTATTCTCTATCGTTTTCAAATGTAACAGTAGTAATAAATAAACCAACAATTGATCATTCACACCAACAACAAGAAGAACATAAATAAGAAAAGAGATAAAAATTTCCGCTGTCAAGTACCTTGCGAGTCTTATTCCTTTCTTACTCGCGCTTGGAGAAGTTCCGTTGTTGAGCTGACGCACTGTTTGTAATCGATTCGTCATGCAGAAACCAGGATTCGGCGCTATTCGCTTTTTTGATAGCCGTCCCGCGAGCGGGGGTGAATATTTTGGCTCGCCCCAAGAAAACAACGCCGCTGCTAGCGTTTTCGGCTCGGCACCATCTAGCAACAGTCAGGTTGTAGAAGAGACATTGAATTCTGCTGATCATAATACTCCTACGTTGACAAGTTCACGAATGGAAAGTTCGTCCACCGCTTATGGGAAGGAGCTGTGTCCGAACACACAGTGCAAGTGCCCAGACTGCACGTGCGGCTTGGGCTGCACCTGTGGTGTCTCCATGGAGGTGGTGTGTGACCCGTGCGCGGACTTCAAGAAAGCCGCCCCAAGTAGGGGGGGCACGCTCGACTTTGACCGGGTAGAAAGTACTGCTAATAATGTCCAACCGAATATTTTCGTGCCAGCTGCAGCTCGTACGTTTCCGTCTGGCAGTGCTGGTTCGGAAGCCTCTCCCTTCCCTAATCAGCCCCCTCAATTTCCCAATGATAGCGCAACAAGCATTCACTATACTGTTTCTCAGGTCAATGCGCATACATACAGGGAAAATTTTCAGCCGCAGGTTGATAATAGTTCTGGGCCACCCGAGGAAGAAGTGACGTTCGAAGGTGGCAGAGCCAGTGCACCGGACGAAAACACAAGCACCACAGATAACAGCGACCCTGGAAAGGCCTTTGATGAGGCTGAGCCTCTCGTTTCTGCCCCGTCTTTCGTTAGTGTGCAACATGTAGAAACACAGAAGCAAGCTGGAGATGCTGTGGTGGATCCGGACACTGTCGTTCCCGAAGAAGTAGCCTGGGGCAGCGGCGAGGTTAGTGCGCCCATTGTTTCGCCAGGAAAAGCGCGCCCGCCAAAACTGGAAGCCGCGGATCTTTCAAATGCCTTGTGCGTAACACCGTCCGTGAGGGGGGCTAGTTCCCCTATAAAACCGGTGTTCAACAGCATGCGAAAGTTTGATGCCGATAGTTCTCGATTCGCAAACGAGGGTAAGTTCCCTTCCTCTGCTGTTGAACAAGCGAAACAACACCTGAAGTTGACCCTTGACTACAGGAAAGCAATGACACAATCCGCTACCAAGCCGCGTAAGGAGGCAGATGGTCAAATGGCGTCTATTGCTCAAATGTACGCCAGACGTTTAGCATCTCTGTCGTTGGAACATGCGAAATTGCTTGCAAAGTGTAAGAAACTAGAAGCTGCGGTGGATACCCCGACTCCATTCTCTGGCAAGAAACTAGAACTGCCAACCGACAATTTTGAAGGATACAATAGCCCGGTCATCGTGCCCAGCGGGGCGGATAAGTTTGAAGCTGACGAGGAAGACGAGGAAGAATGGGGCAAAATTCAAACAATCATCCAAGCGCTAGAAGGTCAGAAAAATGAGCCACTAGAGGCCTTGCCAGAGCAAGTTGAACCCAAGGGAAATACGGTCGAATTAGACGAACGTGTGAAAACTTATGAAATTGTTGTAGCACACGCGAACCGCCTGTCTGCGGCTTACGAGTCTGGCGAAATTGTAGAGCTGAAGCCGATCAAGGATAGTGTCATAGATGTCTTAGTAGGCAAAGCAGCTGACGTTTCGCAAGAGGAATCTTGGGATAGTTTGCAAACATTGCTAGTCCGCCTAGGCTGCACACGAATGGAAATAGAAAAAATAAAGGAGTACAGTATGCTAGATGATATGATCGAAGAGGAAAACAATAGTTGGAGTTCTTGGGTGTTTGGCCAGTCGGAGTCGTCAGAGGATTTTAAAGAACGGAAGCGACGGGAGCTGCTGGCGCTACTTTCCAACAATATTTCCCAACAAACAAATGGTTCGAATGGGGTTCAAATTACCGTAGATGATTTCAAAAAGAGTGTCGCCGCTACAGAATCTATCGTTGGTTCGGCTAGAACATTTTAAGAGGGTGTTAAGTCTTTTTTAAATTTTGTTTTTTCTTTTTCAAAAAACAAACACCCTGCCTCTCTCACTCTCATTCCGTGTTAAAAAAATTGGCCCTCTCTTTTAGTTACTCTTGAACCGTCTCCGTTCCGTACCTGGTACCTGTACCGGGTACCGTACTGGTATGATACGGTAGAATAATTTGATTCTTCTTTTTTATTTTTCTATTATATAATAACAGCCTGATAGTAAGCGGTATCAGGTAATATTATTACGTACTCGGTAATAAGAGGATGATGGCTCGAGAGGACCATTCATCATCTCATCAATTGATTTGAGGGGGTTTATTATTATTAGAATAATTAATAATACCGGCGGTAGGAAGAATCTCGCGAAATTATTAAAAAAAGAAGAAGAAGACAACAAAAAATAATATTTTAATATAAATAATAATAATACTGTAATAATAATGTAATGTACGGTAATAATAAATTGCTATTATATTAATATCATCATCAACAACAACAACTACTTCTTTTGGAACAAAGGAGGCCGGAGGACGGAGGAAGAAGAAGAAGAAGAGGAAGAAGATCGAACCAATCATTATTTCTTGCGTCCACAATTCATATTGCCATCCATTATTTATTACATACAGACCACTTTGATTCGAAATAAATGAGGCAGTACAGAGAGTGACGGACAATACGAGGAAGCTGCGTGTAAAGTAAGCAATAAATGTTCATTGCCAGACATTTAACGACAAGGTGTCTGCAAAATAGAAGAAGACATAACAGTTTACCGTTTTGCCTTCCTAGGAATACTTTCGCTACTTCAGACATGCAGGCAGGGGGAAAACCGTCGGACGGAAAGGGGGGAGGGGGGACTCAGACCAACATCGTTGAGAACGACGATGGGACGTTAACTTTGACGGAAGGTGCTGCTTCGATCAATTTTGGTAGCAAAAACGAGGTGTTCTACAACAAAGTACAAGTGTTTAACCGTGACCTATCCACCGCCGTCATTTCGATGTATGCAGAACAGCGCTTGCTGGAGCGCAAGGACAGCGAAAAAAAGAAAGAGGAAGGCCGCTCCTGGCGCCGCCCGATTCCTACGGTCAACCATTGGGACTCAAAGCACAACATGGATTTAGGAAAGGAACTAGAGAAGGAGGGAAAGGAGCAAGGGATTAAAATATTGGAAGCCTTGAGCGCAACGGGGCTGCGCTCTATTCGCTACAAGAAGGAAATTCCAGGTATCCAAAGCATTTTGGTGAACGACATTGATGAAGCTGCAGTAGAAGCCATTAATAGGAACTTACTTTTTAACGGTATACCAAAGTCTGAATGCATAGGAAATTTGGGTGATGCAACTACAGTTATGTATAACCACAGGTCCAGGGAGAAGCAATTCGACGTTGTAGACCTTGACCCGTACGGTAGTGCCTCTATATTCCTCGACGGAGCGGTCCAGTGTGTGGCTGATGGCGGGCTTCTGGCGGTGACTTGCACGGACCTCTCGGTGCTCTGTGGAAGCCACATGGACGCATGCTATTCAAAGTACGGATCTGTGCCTCTGAAAGGGCCATACTGCCACGAGATGGCCCTGCGCATTGTCCTTGCTGACTTGAATCGCCATGCAGCACGACACAAACGCTACATTGTGCCTCTTTTCTGTGCGCGTATTGATTTTTACGTTCGCCTGTTTGTTCGAGTGTACGAGAGCGCCAAAGAATGCCGCCTGGCATCCTCCAAGATTTCAAACGTGTACCAGTGCACCCAGTGTGACGCTTTTGCCTTGCAGCCGCTGGGAAAGCTGAACCCGAAAAATGGCCACTCCATGCCTGCCCGAGGCCCATGTGTTGGGGTAAGTTGTGAGCACTGCGAAGGTGCATTTTCTGTAGGTGGCCCCATTTGGAACAGGTCAATGTTGAATCGTGGCTTTGCAACAGAACTGTTAAGTCGCTTTACGAAGGTCTCGAAAAAGAGGAAAGCGCCGGAACCGATCGAAGGCGAAAATGAGTCTCAAGATGAGGAGCAAGTTCCTGAACATAAACCATGGAACCCGTACCTAACAACTGTCCCAAGGATTCGTGGAGAAGTTGCGAAGGCCTTGGGCGAAGTTAACGAAGTCCCCCTCTTTTGGAGCCTCAGTCAGATTTGCCGAACTCTTCGTTGTAAATCCCCAGGTATTCTAAGAATGCAAGTTGCAATAACTAACGCTGGCTTCAAATTTTCGCAATCTGCAACAAATCCTGATTCTATCAAAACCGATGCACCGGCAAACGTCATCTGGGATATATTTAGACAGTGGGTTAAACTGCACCCTGTAGCCTCCAAACGGGCAAACGATACAGAGTCCATAGGCTACAAGATTTTGCAAAAAGCACCAACTTTAACCCCAGATTTTGAAACCGGTCTCACAGAAGCTAAGGCTGCTCGAAAAGCATTTCAGCAAGAGTATGTCAGATACCAGCTGAACCCTGAAAAGTTTTGGGGGCCAAAGTCGAGGGCTACTGGCTCAAAAAAGAAGGCAAAGACCGGACAGTAATTTTAGGTACTAAGGAAATTTAATAGGCGGCACACATCACTGGGAAAAATTTCGGTGATATATAGGGTATTAATATGCTAGTCTACAAACAAACATATATATTAATATTTGATATGATATCATAAAATAAATAGATATATGCATTTTACATTAAAAACAAGAAAATTGGCTGTTATAATGCATTTATTTCAAATTATATATTCTTCATTCGCGCAAAACAAATTCAATTCTTGTTTGGCCAAACGTACACCCATGCATAGCTTTGAACCCACTCGCACGTTGGAGAGCCGACGACGTTCCCACCACTCTGTGTATAGCATTTTCCTACCCCTGGTTCCATAGAAACTTCATCGCCACGTAATTTGTTTTTTTTATTATCTAAAATGAGATCAATCTCTCTCACTCTTCAATTGATGTAACTCTATTGGACAGCAAGTTGCGAATTATCTCTTTACACCGAACTAGTTCTTTCGTGGTAGTGCTCAGCTGCCCTAAAACTTGCTCATCCCTTGGCATAGATAACGATCGCTCCATTTCACATCGTGAATTGAGCCGGTGTACGACATCGTCGTGCTGTTTCATTATCTGTTTTAGCTCCTGCGCATGAACCTTTTTCACCGCTGCTACAGCAGCGTGCTGTGCGTCAGAAACGCTCTTGTCGTACTGTGTCTCTTTGATTTTGATGTTCTGTTCTAAGGTGATAATTCGTGACTCCAGAACGTTGTTTCTTTGTCGTAAAAATTCTTTGCCCTTTGCCCTTTCCTCTTCCCTTATAAGCTGTAGTGCATTCTTATGCGCAACCTCCATGTCATGAATTCTTCCCGCCGTCGATTTCATCAAGCGCTTGTGCCTTGTAGCCTCCTCCAGTGCACATTTCTTTCGCGTTGTGTCTATCGTTCGCTGCATTGCCAAATTGAAACGCTTCCTCTGGTTGTGATAGTGATGCCCATTTCGATCCAATTCTTCGTATTCTTCGTCGATGTAATTAATTTTCTGCGCATCTTCTTCTTTGTCGCCCAAGGGTGTGACTGTTGCAGCTTTCGTTTGCGTGGACACGGCTTCTTCTTTTTCGCCCAGGTGTCCAACTGTTACAGCTTCTGTTTGCGTGGCCAAGGTCACTGTCATTGTGCGGTACCTTGTTTTAGATTGATGTATTATTTGTGGTAGCGCTTCACTATCGCTTCGGGTGTTTCGGGAAGCTTTTGCCTGAAATAGCGATTCTTTCAAACGCTCTATTTGCAACTGACTTGCATCAGCTGCTGCATCCACTTTCCTCTCTAGTGCTTCAATCTGAAGCTTATGTTCCTTTTTTATTGAAAAAATAGTTTCCTTTAGTTGCAAATTTAACGCGTGGCATGACAATATTTCCTCTTGCAAACGATCGTTGGCAACCTTTAAGCCCCTAAACTCTTCGCAATCTTCCGCCATTGTCTTAAGGAATACGCAATGACCTTAATGCAGATATTGAGCGACGATAGTTTTCTTTAGCAGAACATGGTAAGAAAATTTGTAGATAAAAACCGGGTAGCCCTATTTCAATGTTTGAAACATAATTTTTCGATTATGAAACGAATCTCAGACAGTAGGACCAGGAGTACATTCCATTTCATTATTTGAATTTTGACTTTTGGCTTTTGACTCATCATATTTTCTTTATAATAATAATTGAAGTAGTAGTCGTCTATATTTTTTATTGTGTGCTGTTGTGTGTTTGTATATATATTAGTCCTAATAATAATAATAGTCGTTCTACGTAGTAGCTATTATATAACAATAATACCATCCACTACCTACTACTACGAAATAAATAAAATATTAATAATTCCAATTTATTTATTTTTTGTTGTCGTTATAAATATAAATATAAATAATCCCGATTTCTTCTCGTTCTTCTTCCGGTCCCTGGTACCTGGTACCTGGTATTAATATTTACCTGGTACTGGTATACGTAATACCTGGTACGGTACTACCGGGTACCTTATCAAGTAGTACAGATACGCGTATTTTATCACGTGCCCGTTCACACTGTCCTGGAAAAAATAAAACACACCACACACCATAGAGGGAAAAAGACGTCAATAATTATAAAGGTTTGGAATTTGTGTAGATATATATTGGTAGCTTAAAAGTACTTTCCTTGAATGTGACCTCCAAGTTTGTAAATCTCTTGGAAATTCTTGCGCGTGACGATGTAGTCGGGATTCCAGGGCATTACCGCACAGATACAACGAAACACCGAGGAATGGTACGTGCTTGGAAACAGCGACGTCCCGATAACGTGTTTCCCGTGGCTTCCACGCCAGCGAGACGAAACAGAATTTATGCTTTTGCAGAAGTCAAATATTCTTGAACTTCTTTCAGTTGTTCGGTATCCTTGATGTCGTCTTCCATCCCAAAATCTTCAACAAACATTTCAAGCTCTTCCAGCATATTGTCGTACCGAGTTTGACAGTCTGGGATCATGGTTTCCGTTTCGTCAAGAACTTGTTTTTGTTTGTTTACGTACGCCTCCTCAGCCTTTTCTGCAATAAGCTTTTCAATCTTCTGCTTCTGTTTGTCTGCTTCCTTTACGTAACTTTTGATTTCTTTCTCAGTTCTAAATAAAATGCGTTAAAAAATGTACATGATTATGTTAGCGTTTGTTTGAAATTAGGAAATTTGAAAAGTTTGTTTTGGGAGAGGCGAGGGCTACTTACCTGCGCACTGACGCGAACTTGATGCGAAGATCTTTCTGGTTTTGCGTTTCTTTGGACATGATGTTTTGCTTCAAATAATTGTTTGCTTGAAAATGTATTACAGTTTATACGTTTCTTTTTTGCTTTTTTGTATGAATATTTAAACTGAAGGTAACTTTTTGAAATGAAAAGTAATTAAACAACTACAGTAGATAAAATAAAGTAACTGCTGAATGAAAGAGAAGAATACACAGTAACCAACAACAATAACAAACGACAACAAAAAAAATGATGATGATGATGAGCGAGAGAGAAGAAAAAATAAATAATAAAAGAAGAAGAAGAAGAAAGAAGAAGAAGAAGAAGAAGAAGAAGAAGAATTAAAATTATGTATATATTCCATATTACACGCACAGAATAATATAATAAAAAAATTAATACAAACAATAAAAAATCGAAAATGAAAGACACCACAACATTAAAAAAACATCAGCACAGTATGGGAAACAATATTTTGTTGTCAAATAGTAAATATTTGTCTATTTAAATTTGTATTATTTTAGACTATGGATAGATAGTTATCTATGTGGAATAAGTACAAATTTGAAAATAATCATTTCCTTCTTCTTAGCTCTTAGCTATAAAATAATATTTTCTTTCGAATGACTGACATCTGACATCTCTGTGAGAAAATAATAATAGAAGATCATTTTATTATTATTATATATTACCAAGGTACAAATACAAATATAAGATAAAAAAATGATGATGATGATTGATGATTCCTATTTCTAATAATTATGAAAAATCTAATAGTAATGAAAAATATTGCTCCTGTATTACTAGAGTTCAAAATTGGAAGAGACGTTCAACGAAAAAAATTGTATTGCACGCATACATAGATTGTGTTTTTATCATTCATTGGCATTTTCGCTCGCCGGCTGTGCGTATTGAACTATATCCATGGACGGGCCAACCGCCTTTTCCCGTGATGTCAGAACACCGTATTTTGCACAGTCGAGCTGGAAACACATTTCTGGTGTGCGGCTCGACGCCGTTTGTCGTAAGAAACACGTCCTGGGGCTTGAAAATCGTGTTTGCCGGTCAATTGCATGTCTAAATGGAAGTGCAAGGTCCATGGTGTACGAACACTCTAACATTGAAAACGAGGAATGTGCGGGCAAACGGAAGTACGCCCGTAACGTAAACTCAAGGCAGCAAGGTTTGCGCCCTTTGTTTTCCCCTTCGCTGACGAAGTATTCTGTCGCGTTCTCGGACAACAGTGACTTGCAGGCCATCTGTAAGCGACGCCATTTTTTCAAGAGGGCGAGGCGTGGGCCGAGCGAGAGAGACGCGCCAGACACCACACCTAAGCTGGATGCTGCGGTAACATTTTTCAACCGACGGATAGGGCTACGAGTTTCACTTGAATCGAAGTTAAGGTGGTCCTTTCTCCTTAACAATTTGTCTCAACGTACTGCTGAGCAAGCAGCGGACGCTTGCCTGATGAATCAGATGCTGCTTCCTCAGATTCTTTGCTTGTTTTCCTACGACCCAACAATTTTTTTTTATTCTGGTCAAAGGCACAGTCATGGACCATCATCATTTTCAAGCGCTATAGCATCGATGCTACATAATATGGCGCCGTTAGCGAGCACAGATTTACACTTGCTTGATACAGTCAGCTCCAGGTTGCGATGCCTTATTACAAAGCTTTTGGCTCACCAATATGTTGACCCACATTCAATTTTTAACGAGTTAGTGCTGCCTGTATCCAATTGTTACAGCCCTGACAATGACGTTTATGTAAAACTGGTTATTATCATGTGCGAATGCATCTGTAACACCACCGCTGGGCAGCGGATGTTGGAGCACACCGCGTGCCGCACACAAATGCGCCAGATAGCCAATGAGTACTTCGCAATGAAGGCCGACACAGGGCTCGTTGGTGGTGTCTCTTCCAGTTCCCCCTAAGTTG
>JACKZZ010000631.1_pt1 | contig 16818 bp, 7 predicted proteins | sample 8027871 | NCBI WGS metagenome assembly JACKZZ01 (sample SAMN15724774, study PRJNA655200) | protist metagenome | isolation source: fluorescence activated cell sorting (FACS) single amplified genomes of... | place: USA: West Boothbay Harbor, Gulf of Maine | collected 2000-07-19
GCGTCACAGTGGGATACAACGGGGGCGAGACGCGAGTCGGGTGTGTGGGTTTTGTCTCCGTCGGTGCCGTGGGAACGCCGACAGGAGGCGAGTCAGTCTTTCAATCGTTGGCGGTCGGCACTACTGCCGGCCGAGAGAACGAGACCGGGTGTCCTTTAAAGCAAAGATTCGTTTGTCGCTGAGACAGCGTGTGCTGGATTCCCACAAAAGTCGTGAAATGCGTGTAAAAACCGGTTCACGACAGCTGTCGTGAACCGGTTTTTACACGCATTTCACGAGAACGAAGTCCTTCGTGGAGCCGGCGGCGCCCCGCTTTTAGGGTTAAGCCGACACCGAGGCGCCGCGCGAAGGCGGGACCGGATAGTCGGCCAGCGCCGGATCTGGCGGACCTCGTCCCCAAACCCAGGCGAGTCGCTGCTCTGGCTCTGCCCCCGTTCAGGCACGCGCTCCCGCCTCCGCAGCCCGCCTGCGGTGCCCTTCGTTTCTTCGCACTGTCAGTGCAGTCTGCAGGTGTATTCCCACAGCGACGGCGCAGTGCAAATTGCGCGCCGTTTCCCGCAGCCATTCGTCCTGACGCGCTGGCCAACGCGGCAACGCCTCTGGCCTGCGCCTGCTGCTCGCCTGCTCGACTATGCGAACGGACCGCCTCGCTTACCGCGCCTCTGTACGCCCGCCGTGCGCGTCGTCGTTACTCACAGGACACAGCCGCGCCCTTCATTATCGCACTCAGACGGCATGGGTCTACCCTTTCTCTACCACCGTGCAATTTGCGCGCCGACTCCCTCGCCAGGGATGCTGTCTTCTCCGATGGTGGCCCGCATCCGCTCCTGTTCGACCGTCTCGGTTTTCGTGGCGCTTGCCGTCATTCTGTTTGGTTCATGGTCGTGCGATGCCTCTATGCTGTGCCCAACGGACTGTAATTCGAATTGCTCAGATGGTACTGAGGGATTCGACTTTCCCGCCAGAGTCTGCGACGGTACGTGCGTGTGCTTTGGCCGACTGAAGGCCGCCGGGACGTCGTTTTCATTCAGCATCTCCGAAGACAACGACTTTGCCTTTGTCACACGGCTCCCGAAGTACAAGGAGCTTCGAATCTCTACAACGTTTTCGGGCAACGGCAACGCCCCGACGATTAACGTGCAGACTAAGCGTGTCGGAACAGGCTTTGATACTTCGGTCGGTGTCGTTTTCTCTGGGTCTGCAGCAGATCGCCTAATTTTGCGTTCGTGCGATACCAACACCGCAGCGTTGTTCGCCAGCGAAGATGCCAATGTGATAACTCGCATCGCAGTGACGGGGGGGGGGGGCATCCTATTCTGGCACTGTCACCATCGGGACGGCAGCGAAATCGAGGGTTACTGATTGCGTTGGCAAACACGTCGATGGCGGGATGACTGTGTTTGGTTCGTGCTCGAAGACCTGCGGCACTGGTACGCAAACGCGGACCTGCACCAACCCTGCGCCAGCGTTTGGTGGCGATACCTGCTCCGGCAGCACGAGTCAGAGCTGCAACACGGCCAGCTGCCCGGTACCGGTCGATGGCGGCTGGACGTCGTTTGGCACCTGCTCCAAGTCGTGCGGGGGCGGCACGCAGACTCGCACGTGCACCAACCCCGCGCCGGCGAACGGCGGAGCCGCCTGCTCTGGCAGCAGCAGCCAGAGTTGCAACACGGGGAGCTGCCTCGATGGTTGCTCCTCGTGCCACATCGCCGTGTGTGGCAAGTCCTACGACAATGTGCCGACTGGCCAGTGCGCCGCCACCAACTCGTACCTGTCGGCGGAATACAAGAAGTTGTACGACCTGGCGGTCGCGAACAACAAGCTGAGCTGCATGCGGCCCGTCGTCAACTATGTGTGCGGGACTCACCTGCCGGCGCTCGACATTTGCAGCCAGACGACTGTTGCACAGTCAGACGTCGACATTTCGGAGCAGGTCTGCCACGACGTGATGCATTGCGGCTGCTCGCTGTCTCTCTCCGACCGCAACTTCGTCTGCAACTCATTGCGGGGATCGCACTCGTCCAACACGCCGTCGTGCTCGTCGGCGGCACTGACGAACAGCGCGCTGACGTCGACGGCGACGTATTCGGTCCACATCCCACCTTCGTCGTCGTCGTCGTTTCCGATTGCCATTGTCGCCGGAGCCGGTGGCGGGGGTCTTGTGGCGATCGGAATCATCGCTTACTGTTGCTGGAAATCGAAACAGCCCAAGAGTGGCGGCAGCGGCGGTCAAGTGCGGCCGGATTTGGAGTCGGCCGCGCTGGTGGGGAAGTGAAGAGTCCAGATTCGTTATATTCTTCAGCCGGCTGCAAGTGAGGAGGATAGTGCTATATGGTGTGCGGTGTATGCAAGGTGGGCGGGGTGTTGGAGCGTGATGGTGTGTGAGTCGTGGGTGAGTGTATGTCTGCCACCAAAGGTGCCAGTGAAAGCCTGGTTTAGAAAGAATGTAGACATGTAAACGTGTTGTAGTTGGACGCTTTCGCGGTGCGGCGCCGCCGACCTCGAGGCGCTCGTAGTGAATACGAAGGGTGCGGCATGGCCATCCTGCAGACACTCGTACCGATGCGACAGCTGCCCATCCATACGTGGCGACCATCCGTCAATCTGCTGAGCGAGCACGACGTGGACATCAACATCAGGCCGAATCAATGCGTCATCAGCGGTCGTCGTCATCACGTACCGCGTTCTCCGCATCCGAAGCTGCCTTGGTCTTCTTGCTGTTCTTCTGTTTCCGGGTGCGCATGCGGCTCAATGTTGTCTTGTCTTCTTCAGTAAGTAAAGCCTTGGCCTGCGCGTGCATGGAATAACTACAAAACACCCGTTTACACATTTCGAAACATATCTGTCAGGTCAGTGAGTTCACAACACAGTCCTGACCATCACCGCACCATCACCGCATGCCTGCTCGCTGTCTCAGGCGTTGCCGTGCGCGCTCACTCCTCCTTCTCCACGAGCGGCTTCTGCTCGGCCTTGTCGTCCTTCTTCTTGTCTTCCTTCTTGTCCTCCTTCTTGTCTTCCGCCACGGCACCCGGCGCCGGCATCATGCCAGTGAGGAGCTCGCGCACGGAGGGCGGGATCATGCTGCCACACGGGCAGCAGCCCTCCAGCACAAAGACCTCGGCAGTCTCCGGGCCCTTGCTTCCCGGCTCCTTGAAGATGCCGGCGTTGTACGTCTCTTCTTTGCCACCCACGCACGGCGGGCAGCACCATCCACCCGGCGTCATGGGCGGCGCCATCGGGCAGCCCGGGTTGATGCACGGGAAGACGATGGCCGGGCACGGCGCCGGGCAGTAGTCGGTGCCGATGTGCCACTTGCCGCACAGCTTGGCCAGCGGGCCCGGGCAGCACTCCATGCCCACGGCGCGGCACTGCACCTTGGGGCCGACCTTGCAGCAGTCGCACAGCAGGCAGCTCAGACAGCACGGCGGGCACTTGGCACAGCACTTGGCGCACGGGCACTTGGCGCACAGCACCTCGCAGCACGCACACTCGCAGCAGGCGCCCTTGCAGGCGCAGCATTTGTCGCACAGGTCGCAGCACGGGCCGCACGGCGCGCAGCACTTGCCGCAGATGCCGCAGCACGGCGCGCAGCACGGACAGGAGAAGATGTCACCGTGGATGTGGAGGCGGCCCTTCTGCATGAAGAGCGGGATGGGAACCCTCTATGAGGAAATCTTCTGGCAGAGATATGCGGGTTGGTAACCCTTTGTGGCATGTGCACGTCAGCGCAAAGCAGCCGAACCTTCTCGTGAAAAGGGCCCCTGCCGTTGTTCCGTTCCTATCCCTACTAGTCTCCGTTGATTTTAATTTTTCACGCAAGGCCGACCCGTGGCGTCCGTATCGCAGCGGCTGCGCCACGCGTACAGACCCATGTGCACAGTGCAAACGCGCCGGCCAGCATGCACCCGGCATACAGCGGCACAGAGCTGGTTAACTCGATCAGCCCCCGATGCGTATCTTCTCCTTCAACTTTGACCGCATCGCCATCGCCATTAGTATTTCTCCCTTTAGTTGACTTTTATCAATTGACGACGTACTTTGCCCGCATGGTCATCGACATGTCCGTCTCGCTGTCTTGATGCTGCAACACGGGCGGTGGTGGCATCGCCGCCATGGCCACCTCCTCGTCGCCGTCGCCGTCGCCGTCGCCGTCGCCATCGCCGCCCGGATAGCCACCCCCGAGTCCCGCTTCGCTGCTATAGCTGCTAGACAGCGAGCCGCCGGCCCCGGCCGGTGTGCGGCTCAGTTCGATGCTCCTTCCCATGCGACTGTGGCGGCCGACCGAGCTACCGCAGCTTGCTCCGGGATCCGCATCGCTGTTCGACCCCGCCAGCGCCGCCGCCACGAAGTCTCCGTCATCTTCCTTGGGCAGCTCACCCGAGCGAATTGCCTCCTGCTCGACGCGGCGCATGGCGGCCAGGCGACGGTGCCACCAGACGCACAGCGGGCCGGGCACCAGCACCAGCACCGCAACCATCACCGTAAAGCCAGCTACGTCGCCTTCCAGCAACGGTAGCGACGTCACAAACGCAAGCTTCGCGACGCCTTTACCCACCTCAAGCACGTTGCTGCGCACCCGTCGCTTGGGCATGCACACCAGCACGACGAGGAAATGCCCGACAAACACCGCAAACAGCGTCCAGTACTGCACGGCCGGGTAGTCGCCCAGCACGCTGCCCGCCAGCGCAATCGTCAGCGACACGCCGAAGTTCAGCAGCTGGAACCACCAGTACTTCCGCTTGCAGAAATAGAACAGATAGCCCCACCGGCGCATCACGGCTGCGTCGTCCTCAAGAATCAGCGCCCGCTTGCGGTACATGCTGACACCTGCGTACAGCGGCACGCCAAAGACGGCCACCACCATGGCCGCCCAGGCCAGCGCGTAGGCGCCCGAGTGCGCGCCGCTGAAACACCGCGTCGCCGGCTCCGCCTGCAGTACAAATACGCCAGACGCGCCGATGCCGGCGCCGGCGTCGGCGCTGCGGTGCCTGCAGTCTAGAATACCCACTGACTTGATGGCTAGCTGCAGGTATGTCAGATGGAACGCTGCCAGCAGGCCCAGCCGCAGCCGCGGACGGGTCGGCCGCCGGATACTCTCCACCAGGCCGCCTCCGTCTTGCTTGCGCACCTGAAACACCACCGCACACACGGCCATCCACGCAAACAGCGTGCCGATGGCAAGCAGCGATCCAAGGTAGATGCGCGGCAGACTGACAGTTTCCGCACTGGCGCACCCGGGGCGAATGAATGAGTAGTCGAACAGCAACGTTCGCAGCCACTCGCTGGACACCGTAAACGAGGCGGGCAGGAATGGCATGGCCACCAGAAAGACCGAGATAGTCTGTTGCGCTGCGTGCGCATACGACATGAACTTGGTCACTTTGCCGTCGGACAATGCCGCTACGGCGACGCCGACGACGATGAACAGCGCCACGACGATGGCAAGCACGCCCGCCACTGACAGCACGCCGTAGTCACAGGCCGCGCAGACACGGCCGGCTAGGAAATAGTCGGATGCGCAGCGCCCGCAGACGTCGCCAGCATAGCCTTCGCCGCAGGGGCTTAGCCGCCCACCAGCGCAGCGGCGCTGTGAAGGCGCCGCGCAGCGCTGGATCGAGGCCACTGTCTCATCGCTGTGGCTAGTGAAATAGCCCGAGTGCGGCCAGACGCGCGGTCCGCCCGGGCAGACGGCGTGCCGAGGACACTCGGCGCAATAGACCGAGCCGGTGCCCGAGCCTTTGACCGAGCCGGCGTCCAAAGGCAGCACCGCCAGCCCCGAGCAGTTGCCGGGCGGCGCATAGTACAGCGGGGCCGCGGTGCACGCGCCGAGCATGCCAGCCATCGCCGCCGCGCTGCCGTTGAGCAGGCGCGGCTGCACGCCAGCCGAGTCCAGGTACGCGCCGACGCTGACGGGCGGGCAGACGGCAGCGGCGCCACGAATGGCAAGTTCCAACGGCGCCGGCGTCCCGTCGGCGCCGGCATCGGCATCGGCATCGGTATCGGTAGTGGCACCGGCACCGGCGCCGGTCACGCCACTACCTGTACCGTATGCGCCCTCCAGTACATCGAGCAGCGCTTGCACCGGCGGAGCGCCCGCCGCATTGGCAGCAGCCACGCTATCGGAGTCGAACACAGCGACCCTGACGTAGCCACCGCGCCACCCTGCCTGCTGTGCAGGCGCAGTCACACGCAGCTGCACTGTCACTGCGGAAGACGTCCGCCCCTGGAGCGCAACTTTCCGCTCCAGTACCGTGGCTGCCTGCGCGCCGACCCAGACAGCGAAGCGTTGCCCGTGCATCTCGAAGACGCGGCCGGTGGCCTGCGTCTCGCCCCGGCCCAGCTCAAGTTCAAGGTCGACCGAGAGCTCCACGCCGCCCTCGGCGGGTACCATCTCCGGCCAGACTCGCGACACTCTGATTAGCGACAAGCCGTTCCACGAGGTCGGCTTCAAATCCAAATCCGCAGCAGTGGGCGAAACAGACACAGACACAGGCAAATCCGCCGGCGGGGAGATCGCTGCGCCCGCGGATTCCGACGGAGACGCAGACACGCTCGCGGAATCCGACGGAGATGCAGACACACTGACACTGACGCCTGCAGCACAGTGACTTTCACACTGGAACGGCTCGCATGTGCTGTCGATGCCGGCGAAATAACCCCCCGAAGGAAAGCGCTCCTTTGTCACATTCCCAAAAATACCACTGCTTTCGGCAAACACTATACTTAGCTTCGGAAATGGCTGCCCGCAGGTCAAGTCGTCGCTGAGCTTATTATTTCGGACCTCCAGAACGCTCAATGACCGGGGAAGCCTGTCAAACACAGTGCCAGTCAGCTCGCTGTCATCAATTTTCAATGTCCGCAGCGGCAGCACCGAAAAGGTTGTCGGCAGATGACCGCTGAGCGGATTGAAGGACAAGTCGAGCTCAGTCAGGCCTTGAAAATCCTTGAGAAGATGCGTTTGGTTATTTCGAAACATCTCGATTGCGGAAAAACCGTTCCCCCTGAGGTCTAAACGCACCACGCTGAGAGGTAGGCGATCGAATACGCTACCCGCCAGCTTGTTGTGATTTAAGAACAGGGATGTCAGAGACGTAAAAGACTGAAGGCTATCGGGAAGACTGCCGCTGAGCTCGTTATGCTCGAGGTGCAGGTCCACAACGCTAAGAGGAATGCGATCGAATACGCTCCCCGTCAGCTTGTTGTCCGATAAGTCCAGGAACTGAAGCGGCAGCTGATTAAAGCTATCGGGAAGACTGCTGAACTCGTTACCCGAGAGATAAACGTACGCCAGCATATTAAACGATTCGAGCTGCCCCTGATTCGAGATGTTGAACGAGTTCTGTTCGGCCTGCAGGCTCACCAGAGTCGATGGAATCCGGTCGAACAGCGACCCGTGCAGCCCGCCTTCTTCAATCGCCAGCCACCTCAACTTTGTCTGTGACAGCGCGGCCGGTAGCGTCGATGCCACGCTGCTCCATACCTTCAGGCTCGTAAGCCCACCATAGAGCGATATACCAAGCATGCTGAATTGCACCACGCTGGGGAACGCCTGCAGCGCCGCCACGTCCGCGTGTACCGTTAATGCAGTGCCGAATTTCAAGGAATCCTGCCCCAGCTGGCCCTGCAAGCCCCAGCAGTGCAGCGCTCCGGCCACTGGTGTCGCCTCGATGCCGCAAGTGTGCTGAACCCCGGCGCTGATCTGTAGCCAGGACGACACCACACTCTTCGTTGGTATGCCCGACACCTGTCCGTCGCCATCCAAGCCCCAGCAGTGCAGCGCGCCCGTCGCTGCGATGCCGCAAGTGTGCTGAAACCCGGCGCTGACCAGTAGCCAGGCGCTGACCTGTTGCCAGGACGACACCCCATCTGGATCAGTTTTGCCTGACACTTGCTGATTGCCATCCGAGCCCCAGCAGTGCAGCGCGCCCAGGTCAGTGATGCCGCAAGTGTGCTGACCCCCGGCGCTGACCTGTTGCCAGGATGACGCCTCAGTGTCCGCTGGTACGCCAGACACCTGTCCGTTGCCATCCGAGCCCCAGCAGTGCAGCTTGCCTGTGCCGGTGATGCCGCAAGTGTGCTGAAATCCGGCGCTGACCTGCAGCCACGACCTGCTATCAGGTACGCCAGACGGCCCCTGCTTATGGGTATCATCACCCCAGCAGATAAGATCCTCGCCTTTCTCAATGGATGCTTCCAGGATGCCGCAGGCGTGGGACCCGCCGGCGCTGATCTGCAGCCACCCGGACGCGTCCTGCGCATCCCCAAGTACAGTGGGCGAGCCTTCGATGCCCCAGCACCGACCCGAGCTGACCGCATCTCGGGCGTCGCCGGGAGGGGTGACGGTTATGCCGCACGTGTAACCAGCGGCTGCTGATACCGAGTGCCACGTCTTCGTGACGAGCGAGTCGGGTGGCCAGTCGGGTCCGCCGGGCCCCGGTGCCAGCGCGTCTGTCCAGGAGCCCGCGGTGGTTGGCCAGATGCCGATGGAACCGCTCTCGAAGGCCGAGACCACCACCGTGTGGTTCCGGCCAGCAGACACCACGGTGTGCGGCACACAGCGCTGCCACCGCGTGCTGTCTTGCCACGCCGCCCTAGAATTGGGATCAGCACCGGGATCAGCTACGAGGCAGTCCATACTGCTATTGGCCAGTCCGGGCTTGGCCACATGATATCCGGGCGCGCAGGACACAGAACACGAGGCGCCGGAGCGCGTGCCCCGACACGCCTCGCAGCTTTCCTGGTCGTAGGCGGGGTCGTCTTTGCAGGCGGGAGGAGATTCCAAACATACGGAAATGCATGCGTACGGTTGTTTCCCATCTTTCGGTACCCACTCCGAGCGGAGGCTGGATATACCCGTCCTGCAGATCACGTACGGCGTGCCGTCAAACGACTTGTCTAAGATGTAACCCGGTGCGCAATGTCCGAAATCGCACTCATAACCGACAGGTTTGCCTTCACATTCAGTGCACTTGTTCACATCATACTGAGGGACCTTGCACTGACTCGGCACGGAGTCACACGGAAACTGCGCGGAGGCCAAAGCGGCGGCAAGTAGCACGACCCCTTCCAGCGCCAGCAGCAGTACCGCCCCGGCGCGGCGACGGTGGCGACGGTGGCGACGGTGGCGACGGCGAGAGCCAAGGCAGTGAAGGGTCACACTCATCCTGGTGACACGCCGTTTCGTTTGCCGTTCCGATTGCGCTGGTGACACGCAGTTCCGTTTGGGCGGTGCGTGCGCCCACGCTGTGGAGATACACTCGTGAGGGGGCTCTCGCTTCGGGTTGGCTGCCGACGATTCCCGAATCCTCGAGAAAAACCCTCACCGGCGCCTGCGCGCTGTCGCAGGGGTAGAACTGTCTGGTATGCAGCCTGCCGCGTCACCGTCTGCGCGGGTCGCGGTTGGGTCGGCAAGAAGAGGCGAGGCGCGTGCGTGAGAGGTGCATCCGTGAGAGGCGCATGCGTGAGAGGCGCATGCGTGAGAGGCGCATGCGTGAGAGGCGCACGCGTGAGAGGCGGGGTGGAGCAGGCGAGCGTGAGAGGGACGGGCAGCGCTGTTCGGGAGTAAAACCCATGCGCGATCGCACGAGCATCACGGGTGTGTTACGACACGACACACCACAGCATCGCACAAGCATCGCACAAGCATCGCACAAGCATCGCACAAGCATCGCGGGTGCCACGCGGGGCTGGCGCGATGGTTGGTGAAGACTTGTTTCAGGAGCCGGCAATGCCGGCTCCGATCCGATCGCACCTCTCTCCTGGTCTTCCGGTCGTGCTCACACTCACAGTGTCTATTCACGAGGGTACAGGTACGCTACATTTCCGCCTCTTCTCACATCGCCCGCCCACGATACGCTACAGTTCGAGTGCTAGAGTGGTAGTGGTAGTGTCTCCGTCTCTGACTCCAACTAGCGCTGCAGCGGGCTGTGATCGCGCCTGGCTCTGGCTGTGGAGATACTATCGTGAGGGGCTCGTGAGGGGCTCGAGGTACGTCCACCACCCACCACCCACCACTGGCCTTCCCGCGCGGGCATCTCGCCCCGCCAGCGGCGGCGGCGCGGGCGGAGGTAGCGGCGGCGGCGCGGGCGGTGGTGTGGGCGGGTGGTGTGGCCGTTGTGGCCGTTATTTCTGTCGCTTCCGTTGCTTTGGCTGTTCCCGAGCGAGCCCAAGCCCGCGCCCTGCGTATCCAAGCGTGGCGTCCCAGAACTGGCAGGCGCGGTACAGCAAGTCGCGCTCGGTGGCGGGTGTTTCCTGCAACCGCATGCTGATCTGGCTAGATTCGTTCCACGCCGGCCAGCGCAGCACCGGCTCTGGCTCCTGCGCTTGGTTTGTGGTACTAAACGAGCTAGAGCTACTGGCGTGTCGCAGCCGCCGCTGGGTTGACGCTGGCCCATGCACACCATGCACAGGCATCCCGCCGGCGCCGGCGCCGGCGCGGTGGGAGGAGTCCCTGAACCCTGACCTGTTGGGGTCCCCGGTCTTGGCGAAGTTGGTCCAGTACGTTTGCATGGTGGCCGACATGCGCCAGTCGCGCCGGTCGAAGGCGTGCAGCAGAGGCGGGAAGGCGTTGCCGAAGACGAACTCCAGCTCCGAAGAGTGGTAATCCCCCCACCACCGCGAGTCAATCCAGTGGCCCTTGTAGTCAAAGTGGTATAGGAACGACGACGGGGACGTGCCGTTGCCGTTGCCGCTGCCGCTGCCGCTGCCGCTGCCACTGCCACTGCCACTGCCGCCACCGCCGCCACCGCCGGCGCCACCGCCGCGCCCACCTCGCTGTCGCTGCCGCTGTCGCTGCCGCATGATGCGGCGCGTGGGGCAGGCGAACATGTAGTCTCGTAGCAGCGCCGCGCCGCGGGCGTCGGCGTCCTTGAAGGCCCCCTCGGGGTAGAACTGGAGCACGGCGTCGACGACGGTGCGGTTGTCCCTGAACAGGTGCATCAGCGTCTGGTTCAGACCGGCGGCGGTCAGGGGCCAGTGTCCGTCGCCCGGCAGGAAACCACTCAGCGGGACGAAGATGGTGCCCTCGTCTTCGTTGGTGCCCGCCAACAGTGGAACGCGACTGGCTTGGCCGCGCACGAAGGCGGCGTAGGGCAGCTGCGGGGTGCCAGTGAACGCGCCGTCGATGGCGGGACCCCATCCCATCAGCGGGTACAGCACCGGCACCCACCCGGCCAGCGCGGGCGAGCCCGCGGGGAACCCGGACAGCCCCGCCGACATGACCGTGCGCGAGGGCAGCGACCGCAGACACGCCAGCAACGCCGCGGCGCCGCCCGGCTTTCGCCAGTCGCAGCCCACGGCGGCGGCGAAGTCGCGTCCCCAGCTCACCGCCTTGTCCAGGTCGGTGAAGAACAGGTTGTGGGCGTCGGCCGAGCCGGACTCGGCGATGGCCCCGTGGAACAGCCCGGCAGAGGCCGGCGACGCCATGTGCGCGTATACCGACATCGCGCCGGCGGACTCTCCGAACAGCGTCACGCGCGCGGGGTCGCCGCCGAACTCTGCGATGGCCTGTCGCACCCACTGCAGCGCGGCACGCTGGTCTTGCAGGCCGTAGTTGCCAGTAGATCCGGCCTCGCCCGCTTGCGCGGCCAGCTCGGGCAGCGCAAGGAAGCCCAGCGCGGCCAGACGGTAGTTGGCCGCCACCACGACCACGCCGCGCCGCGCGAGACTGCTGCCGTCGAAGAAGCCCGCCGTGAACGAATCGCCCATCACGAACCCGCCGCCGTAAATCCAAAACATCACCGGAAGGGCCTCACTCTCGTCCGGCTCTGCCCCGCCCGGCTGCTGCTGCTGTCGTTGTTGTCGTTGTTGTCGTTGTCGTCGTTGTTGCTGCTGCCGCTTCCATGCTGTCAGCGGCACGTAGACGTCGAGGTACAGGCAGTCCTCGTGGCCCAGCATCAGCCCGAGCGACTTGATTTTCATCTGCGGACACCAGGGGCCGGGCTCCGTCGCCGCGCGCACCCCGGCCCACGGCCGCACCGGCTGCGGCGAGCGGAAGCGGTTGGCGCCGACGGGCGGCGCGGCGAAGGGAATGCCGTGGAACACTGCCACGCCGTCTTTGACGCTGCCTCGCACCAGCCCGCCGGGTGTCATAACCACCGGGGTAGAGACCGAGCCTCGCAGCGGCCAGGTGAACGCAGAAGACGAAGACGAAGACGAAGACGAAGAAGAAGACGAAGACGAAGACGAAGACGAAGACGAAGACGAAGAGGGTAGGCCCTCGGCAGCATCGGGCAGGTGCGCGACGCAGAGGAGAAACAGTGTTCCAGCTGCCGCCAACCGGGACACCGACATCTCGAGCTGGAAGCAGCGTAAGCGACGAATCGAATACGCAGGTGGCAGAAAGACAAATGGGGACGACGCGAGCGAGGGGGCGGGACCGGGACCGCGGACCGAAATATCGAGACGCGAGCGCAGTGCGGTGCAGTAGGGACGCAGTTTTCCACGTGTCGCACAGCCGAGCAACACAACAAGACCAAAGGCGTAAAAAGCAAGCGTGGGCCGACGAATTGGCGCGCGATCTGTCCAGGCCGCGTCACACTTTGCTTCTTTCGGGGCAGTACCGGAGCCTGTTCAACCGTCGGGGGTTAGTACAGGTTCCCGAGTCGACTGACATCGAACCTTGGAACCAACCTTGGTCGAATTTTATGTTACACGGTAGCTGAATTGTCCTAATCTTACACAGGCGGACCGCTGAGTACGCGAGGCATCTGCTCTTCGAACTTCGGGTCCAAACCCAGCGCAGTAAGCCCCTGAGGGAAGCAGCTGTGCAGCTGTGCAGCTGTGCAGGGGCGGCCATCGTTGCCATCGCTGTGGCTAGGTGAAGGTATCACTCCGACAATCGTCAGACGAACACGGACGGCTCCGAGTCCGCGTACTTGGCGCGCTGGCCAGCGGCGGCGGCGGCGGCGGCGGCGGCGGCGGCGGCGGGGTCCTCCTCGGCTTCTCGCAGCGTTCGCAGCTCTGCAGTACTGCCACTGCCACTGCCACTGCCACTGCCACTGCCACTGCCCATCCCAGCTGCTACTACGGTCGGTGCCGCCGCCGCGCTGCCGCTGCCGCTGCCGCTGCCGCTGCCGGCAGCCCAAGCTACACCGGTGGCGCTGCCGCCACCGCCTCCGCCACCGCCTCCGACACCGCCTCCGACACCGCCTCCGACACCGCCACCACTACCGTTGCTGCCGAAGCCGTTGCCGCCGCCACCGCCCGCCGCCGGCGCTTCGGTCATCGCCATCCCGTCGAGCTCGAGCGGCAGCGCCCCCGGGGTAAGACTCTTACCCTGGCCCCGGCTGGCCCGCGCGCGACGCGCAGCGCCGCCCGCCACACAGCACGCCGCCACCGCTAGGACCCCGAAAGTGACCCCCGTCAGCAACCCGCCGTCGTCGTCGTCGTCGCCGTCGCCGTCGCCGTCGCCGTCGTCGGTGGACGCGACCCCGCCGCTGATGCTGATGCTACTGCCGATGAGACTGCCGCTGACACTGCCGCCCCCGACACCGCTGAAGCTGCTGCTAACGCTGCTGGTGCCGCTGCTGCTGCTGCTGCTGCTGCTGCTGCTGCTGCTGCTACTGCTAGAGGAGGCGTTATCGCAAGACCCCAGCGGGCACGTCCGCTGCTGTATCGTGCCTGCTGCGTCGTCGCATGTGCCGCCGAGCTGCGCCGGCATAATCACGACCAGCGCGCGGGTTTGCACGCCGCCGCCGCCGCCGCCGCCGCCGCCGCCGCCGTCTAGCTCTGCTTGGCAGTCACAGTCACCCCACGCCGACCAAACGGTCTGGCAGTCGGCCGGGCCGAGGTCGTCGAAGATGTACGCTGCGCCGCTGTCCACGTGCGAGTCGACGTCTGTGCCGCTGCCACTACCGCTACCGCTACCGCTACCGCTACCGCTACCGCTGCCGCTACCGCTACCGCTACCGCTACCGCTACCGCTACCGCTACCGCTACCGCTACCGCTGCCACTACCGCTACCGCTACCGCTGCCGCTGCCGCTGCTCGCACCGCCGCCCGAGGGGCGGGAGTCCTCGAGGTGCGCGCCCACGACAACAGACCGCCCAGACACCGCCACCGCGCGCCCGAAAAAGAGTTGTTCCCGCGGTGTGGCCGACGCGCCGGCCTTCAGATACGCGGTCTGCACCCACTCCCACTCCGCCTTCGCCTTCGCCTTCGCCTTCGCCGGGGATGCTGAGGGCACCCCCTCCTCCTCCTCCTCCTCCTCCTCGCCCGCGCCCGCGCCCGCGCCCGCGCCGGCTGCAACGAGCTCGAACACATACGCGGCGCCCGCGGCGTCGGCATCGTCGTTGGTGTGACTGCCCTGCAGATGACCGCCGACACCGCCACCGCTGTCAACGCCGCCCACGCCGACACCGGCCGAATCCTCGGTGTGTGCGCCGACCGCCAATCGCAGTCGCCCGTCCTCGCCCTCTGCGTCGATTCCAATGCTCCAGCCAAAGAGGTCGCCGCGGCCGGTGTGGTTGGCTTTGAGGTACGCCATCTGCGTCCACGCCCCCGTCTCGTTGGCGCGCGCAAAGACGTACGCGGCGCCGGTGCCGATGGCGGAGTTATCGGCTTGGTCGCCCGCCCGGCTGCTTGCCTCGTACGGCGCGCCCACAGCCAGCGCGTGCCGCGCCAGTGCCACCGACGCGCCGAACTCGTCGCTGGTATCTGCGTTGCTGGCCTTCAGATACGCGGTCTCCGCCCATACGCCACCCGCGCCCGCGCCGCCAGAGCCCGAGCGACGGAACGCGTACACTGCGCCGGAATTGCCGCGGGAGTTGTCGGCAAGGTCGCCGCCGCCGCCGCCGCCGCCGCCGCCGCCGCCGCCCTCTTCCTTGGGAGCGCCGACGACCAGGTCGTCGCCACGCACCGCCACCGCACGGCCGAACTGGTCGCCCGGGTGTACGCCCGCGCGCGCAGCAGCGTTCGACGCCGTCAGCGTGGCAGAGTGCGTCCATCCCTCGCCGTTGCCGTCGCCGTTGCCGTCGCCGTCGCCGTCGCCGTCGCCGGAGGCGGCCAAGACGAAGACGTACACAGCGCCCGCGCCGTCGCCGCGCGCCCAGGCGCCTACCACCACCGACTCCGCGTCCGCCGCCACGCTCCAACCGAACTGGTCGCCGGCGGCGGCGTCGGGTGCCTTCAACATCGCCACCTCCGACCACGGTGGCGTACCTGCGTCTGCTTCTGCCGCACGTGCGAAAACGTACACTGCACCGGCGTTCTGCACAGAGTTGTCGTCGCCGCCGGCGCCCGCCGCGCTGTCTTCGAACGCGGCGCCCACGACGCACGTCGAGGCGTGCACTGCGACCGCATCGCCAAACTTGTCGTCGCGCCCGGCATTGGAGGCCTTGAGCTGTTGCTCCTCTACCCACGTCATTGCGGCGCCCACGCCGACGCGCCGAAACACGTAGGCGGCGCCCACAGCGACGGCGCTGGCTTCCGCCCGCGTGCCCTGCTCTTGCCAGGCGCCGACGATACATGTATCGCCGTGGATGGCTACGGCGGAACCAAACTGGTCGCCTCGTGCCGCATCGCTCGCCTTGAGGAAGGCGCGCTGCACATATGTAGAGTTGTGCATCTCGCACGGCGCTCCCCTTCCTTCGCCCTCGCCCCGGCAAACAGGTGGCGGGAGATACTTTGCCAGCGGCACATGGTGTTCCGCGACACGCCATCGACCGGTCGCGTCACGGAGCGGTCGGAAGTAAAGTTTGAGCGCGAGGCGAATTTCCGAAGCATTTGCCAGCAATTATGGCTGGCGGCAAAAGTGGTCGCGCAAAGGCGATCCGCATGAAGGTACGTTGCTTCCGTGCGTAGCGATGTTTTCCTATCCACGTCCGCTCGCTCGGCTCCACGGCGCCCGCACGGCGCCGTGGCGGCTCCGCCAGCGTCCGGCCGCTCCACCCCGCCAATTTCTTGTTTGTTTATATTGTTCCTCCCCCATTGTGATATGCGCCGCTGACGCCGCGATCATCATGTCTGTTGTGCACCTGCCCGTCCGCCCTCTGCTCCTGCACCTGGCCCGCCCCCCGCCCGCCCCTGCCGCAGGCGGAGCGGCGCGCGCACGCGGCCAACCAGCAGCGGCTGGTGAGCGGCGGCGCTGACATCGTGGCGTCGTCCGCGCACGACTTCCGCATGAAAGGCAGCAAGGCTGAAGGCAGCGACGCGCTGCATACCGTGTTCCACACGCGCGAGGCGCAGTTCGAAGTCGACAAACGCGTCAACGCCAGCTACCAGCCGCTGGTGCGTCGTCCTCGCCGCGCCGACCCTTTCATGTACCGGGACCCGGTGCCGATGCCGCTGCGCCCGCGATGGTCGCAGGGCATGAGCGCGTCGGCGCTGAACGCCAGCGAAGAGGCGTGTTTCGAGCGGTATCTGACTGACGTATACGCTCGGTACCCGCCGGCGCGCCTGACGCACTTCGAGCACAACGTGCAGGTGTGGCGGCAGCTGTGGCGGGTCGGCGAGCAGTCGGACGTGCTGGTTCTGCTGACCGATGCGCGACACCCGCTGTTCCACTTCCCTCCGTCGCTGTATCACTGGATCACCAGGCTGCTGCAGCGTCCTTTCGTACTGGTGCTCAACAAGATCGACTTGGTCACCGAATCGCACCTCGACGCCTGGATCGCCTACTTCAGGCGGCACTACCCCGACGTCGTCGTCGTGCCCTTCAGCTCCTTCCCCTGCAGCGGCGGTGACGGCAGCATCACGCTCAGAGAGGACATCGCGCGCGCAGGGGACAATGCTGACACTGCAGACAGTGCGGGCAGTGCGGGCGCAGCCACCGCTGCTTCTGCTTCTGCTGCTGCTGCTTCCGCTGCTGCTGCTGCTGCT
>JACKZZ010006854.1_pt1 | contig 16815 bp, 12 predicted proteins | sample 8027871 | NCBI WGS metagenome assembly JACKZZ01 (sample SAMN15724774, study PRJNA655200) | protist metagenome | isolation source: fluorescence activated cell sorting (FACS) single amplified genomes of... | place: USA: West Boothbay Harbor, Gulf of Maine | collected 2000-07-19
ACCTCCCAAACTACATCTGCACCACTATCTACATGTGTCATATCGAGTGCGAAAACGAATGCAGAAGCGGTTGGAGAAGAAAAAGAAGGGAGAGAAAGCCGCAGTGCCGACAGCAGCAGCAGTAGAAATTCAAGTAAGGAAGAAGAGGAAAAGGAAAAGGAAAAGGAAGAGGAAGCTGAAGCTGGTGGCCAAAGAAAAAGCAGCAATAGCGTTGCAAAAGCAGCATCTCCGCGAATGCCTGCCACACCAACTCGTGCAGGAAAAGTCGACTTAACTGCCGATAGCCCAGCCACAACCACTGCTACTGCTGCAAATACACCATCGACTCCCGCTGCGGTGCTAGCGACAAAACTACAGCTGGCACGGGAACAAGCACATGCAAGGCTAGTTGTCAGACTGGATTTGGTCAAGTATAAGTATCAGTGGGAAATGGTTGGGGTGGAATTACTTGCGAAGCAATTACATCATAAAGCATAAAACATGCGTATGTGTGGTGCACATAGAAGGAGAAAGTCGCATTTGATCAATTGTATCTAGATATAAATAAATGTTTCATGGCACTTAACTTCTATTCTCTGCAGAATAGTGAACGCATGAAAGGAGAGTAGGGTTGAGGAGAAAAAAAATAGAATTGTAAAACTACATACTGTAGTGAATAATACCCATGACGTCAGTTACACAGCTAACTCAAAGCAGATGAATTAATTTACCTCACTGTACCTGTGCTTGTACCTGTGCCTGCGCTTCTGCATGTACTTCGGCGAGAAAATCTTGCACCAGCCCTAGAAGGAGAAAAAGAGATTTTTCCAGCGTACAAGTTAAAAATCACAAATGGGGGGGGGGGTTTCGGAAACCCAAGTGCTGTTTGCCTGAAAGAAGTCACTCATCGGTGATAAAACAGTGTCAGAGTGCCAGAGCAACAGCTTAAGGCAGGATGGCAGCGAAATCGCAGCAAAATGTGGACAAAGGCCGGTGGAACACGGTCATGCTGGGAGAGAGTGTCTACACCATCGAACGTGCTCCAGAACTCTTGGCAAAGATTGATTTATCGTTGATTAAGGTCAGCAGTGCATATGAAAAGCAAGCTCATAAACAGCAGTGCATGAATTGTAAGATGTTCTTCGAAAAGACAAGTGTTAATGTCTTTGTACCGAATCACCGGATTATAGATCTACAGAAGAGTCTTGGTGTAGTCATTGAAGGAGCTCGATACACAACAGCGTCTTACCTGTATGACAACGTGCCAATTTGCGTTTTCTGTGAGCAAATGTTTTCCAGCGCTGTACCAGTCATTCCAAAGAGAAAAGGGAGAAGCAAGCTTGGTAATTCTAAGAGCACCATGAGCTTTGACAGTCCCGGCAAATTGAGCCGCTCCCAGTCTGTTGCTGGAGATTCTCAACTAGGCTCCCCCAGCTTGTTCGATGGTTCTATAGACGATCTCGGCGGGAACGACGACGCTAGCGTCGGCAGCCAGCTATCCTTCAATACGTTAGAAACCGAGTCAACGTTTGGAGCCACACAAGCGCGCAAGTACAATAAAAACCCAGACAATAAGATGGAGATTGTCAATAATATGAACAATGGGTTAAGATTACACATTAATACCGCAATCAATCGAAGCAATGTGGCCGTAGACAAGCGCGTATACCAGTCAAGTGAAGTTGACGGTATGGGACCGGAGAATTCTATTACTGTTCCGTATCAGAAGTCTTCCCGTTCTAGGCGACAAGCGGATCCTTGGTGGGAAATTGATCTAGGCAGACCTTTTCATCTGCATAGTATTTCGTTCAATGTGATGGCTCAAAAAGCGCAGAACACAGAGACGACGGTCATGTTACTGAAGAAACCAGTCGGATTCGAGGAGCCATTTCTGGAAATAGTGAAGCAAAAATACAGCATGGCAAGTCAAGAATTCAATATTCCTGGATGTGATGAGAGGAAAATGGAGACAATTACGTGGACTTTGCCACCAGGCAGTGAATGTGTTGCCATTAGAGTTCAATTGAAAGGTGTGCATACGTTACAATTGCAGGAATTCAAGGCTTTCCTTGGTGATAATTTTGTCACACACAATGAGGATGCAAGCAGACAGATTACAAAAGAATCTTATGCAACATTATCTCCCACAAAAATCAAAGAAAATATGGTTTTGATGTTATCGCCGCTGAAAAAACGTGAGAAAACTACTGCCAATGCAAAAAAAATGGTCAAGGAGAAAATTGTTAAAAGCGCTTATGTGGTAGAGAGAAGTCTCGGAGACTTGAACGCAAGTATCAAAAATGCGTATAAGAAGCAAGAAGCGTGGCAGGCGCATGTGAAAAGTTATGCAAGTGCTTTTACTCATGTCGAGATAGAGACTTTATACGATGTTATTTTCAAGCCGTCAGTCGTAGAAGGGTGTAAAGCGGATCCTCCTGCAATAAACAATCTCCCGTTCGGCATGAAGTACAAAGATGAGAAAACCATTGAGTCTTTAATTGATACAAAAGAACTAATGGGTACATGTTTAGTACTACATCATCCGAGATGTGAACTTATGGAAATACATAAACGCATCCGCGCAATGCTTCTTATGATTCAGTCATTCGGCAACCACCCCAAGCCCTCTTGGGTTGGTGAGCTGCAATGGAACACGACTATAGCGAAGCTCGCAGATGACCCAAATGAAAGCCTAGCGCAGTTGAAAAGCATCTTTTTGCGACTAGAAGAGCATTGGGAAATGATGCAGTTGACCTATCTAGATAAGCACGGAGTGCCGAAAAAGGGTAGGAAAGATCCTAAAACGGAACGTGGCTGCTCATGGTCTCAATTCTTGTTGCTCTTTTCCATGTATATGGACCCCGATAAGGTTGAGAATAAGACTGAATTAATTCCGGAGTTAGCTTTTAATATTACAACTTTGTTGAGTAAGTCAAGTCGTCCCAGTACTCGTGATGGTACTATTGGTGGCACTTTTGGTTTTGAAGACACAACTGGAAATAAATACAGGCCGGAGTCTGTCCCTGTCCCGTCTGCCGCAGATTTATTTGTGCGCGAAGCCCGCAGTTCCTTCAGAGCGGGGACTCCGGGTGCCGCCAGCCAGGTGAATCAACTAGAGGAGTTAGTTGCCAAATCAAGAGGCAGCACGCCAGGCGACCGCGGTACCCGCGGTGTAGCTCCGGTACACGTAATTGATGGCAGTGCAGTGGTTCCTTTTAACGGGAATTTAACTGTTATTGACGGGGTGAGGAAGACTGAATATGGATCTGTGGGTTATCCTGGTGGAGTTATTCCTGATTCAGGCAAGTTTCAAATGCCTCTGTTGCATAATGCCCGTGATCCGGCGATTCCTCCCATGGATACACGCTTCTCTGAATACAAATTGGGCAATTTCAAAAAGAGGGTAAATGCAGAATTTATTTTTCCCAAGGCATTAACACTGCAATTTACTGAAATGATGCTCGAAGATCAGAAGAATCGTGCTGCAGGCAAGCGCCCTGTCACTGCGGAAGTGGTGAAGAAAGACGAAGGGGATGATAACATGTCTTTCATGACCCCTAGTACAACTACTTCTTTGCCTCCAGCGACAATCGTGTCAGAGGAAACGCCAGCGATAACGAATCCTGTGGACGATTATGGAGCTCCAAGAACATGCACATTGTGCAATAAGCGATATTCATATGGCGCCACACACAATAAAGTTCTATTCAAGCACATCATATCCATTCGGCGGCACTGGGACCCGGCTCTGGTTTCAAAGGATATTCAGATGCTTGAGCAGGGCACTAGCATGTTCAACCTAGTCACTGTATGCATGTTTTGCAATCAGTTGTTCCACCCCGACTTCGCTGGAGGTATTTTCTTTCCTATACAAGACAAGAAGAAGAAACTTGAGAAACCAGTGATTCCAGATGCGGATGCAGGTGCAGTTCGCACATCCGCCTTCTTCGACGGCAGGTTCCCTGTGAACATCCCAGTGGGCGATGTTTTCCGACAACTTGCTACGAGCGACAAGCGCGAACATGCCAAAACAGCTATTGCAGTAGCAATTTCTATTAAAGAATCGCAAGCTGCGGAGGAGGCGAGACTTGAAGCGGCTATTGCGCTGCTGAACGCATCCTCACCGAAGAAGCCGGATGAAGACAGTGGTTACTAGTCTTAATCCATATTTTTTGTAATTTTCGTTAAGCAATGTAAAATTTGAGACAAGTGTAACATTTATATGCTAGCATAATAAGTGGTCTACCAAGCTGATTTATTTGTTCTTGTCATCCTCCTTTCCCCCCGCATCTACACTCTTCCCTGCCGCTGCGCTGCCCAGGAGATTCTTCACTTCAGTCCAGCCCATCTGCACGATTTTGACTCCCCACTTGAACTGCAAGTAAGTCAATGCCACGGTGCAAAACAAGAATAAACATACGACGATTTCCGAGTGACAGGTACTGTCTCTGAGCATAATGATCAAATCCCAAACAACCGGTACAGTGATGATCGGCCACAATACCAGTCTCAAGGTAATAAAACTGAAAATAAATCCTACTTGACAGACTTTATGAGTGATAGGCCAGTTGGCAGGCATTTCAGGCGCGAAGCGGGGGATGTCTACAACGGTGAGGAAAACGTTGCTGCGGGGGAGAGAAGGGTAAGGAAGGGCCTGGGCATGGGCATGGGCACGGGGTTGGGGGAAAGCCGAGGCGGCTACATATACATACAATTGCGCACATCACACCCACATCTATATACGCATACAGCACGCACACACACATACTCGTCTCCCCACCGCTCTACTTCTCTACCTCTCTACCTCTCTACGTACCTGATTTCCACCAGGCCAATGAAAAAGTAAGCGTGATAATTAAGGAAGCCACACAAGCCGAGGTACTGCACAAAGGCCGTAACAAGGTGGTGTCCATACATCTCCGCACGGCATAAGTCCTTGATGATAAACACGCTTACAATGGTGTTCCATATTTGGTAAATGAACATGGGCCACAGTAAGTTGGACACTACGTAGTCTGACTGGCCGTAGTACGTGTCACTGAGCAAGGGCTCCACATACAAATCTTCGTGTCCTGGACGTCCGAGAAGTAAGCAGATGCCGCAGTAGCTGAACCAGCAGCAGGGAATCCCAAAAGCATACTCATATGCGATCATGTTGCGAATAGGGGTACCGTATTTGGTTGTCTTGCCATCCCACCATCCCAGGAGCTTATACACTAGAATCAAGCAGAAATATAGTGCTGGAATAATGACAGCCATGCCGATAGACTGCTTCGAGTAGATATCTACATTTACGAGACCGTGGTCTAAACCTGCCGTCCAAGGTTTCATCGTTTATGTGATGCAAGTACTCGTGTCGGTCAGATACCTGGTCAAAAGTAGGTTAATAGAAGAGTTTTATCCTCCAAACAAGACGCTAATTGAAACTTGAGATGAATTTATATCTCAATTACAACTAGAAGGCAAAAGAATGCAAGAGTGTCACAATCTGTGTACTTATTCCTGGCTGTATTTTTTGAGCTCGTCCAGAATTCACACGCTAAATTAGGGCATGTTTGGAGTGGCTTGTACCTCACTATTTTTCTTCTTCATCATCGTTAGGTAAGTTTCGTTCTCAGTTTTCATTAATTACATTCAACCCTGACCCACTAACTGTCCGTAGCAAGAAGGATCCCCCTCTTTCTCCCCCCCATGCCTGTCGACTCTTCTTGCCTTCCTTCCGTTCAAGCGCAATAATCGGGCTCTGGAGCTTCCCCTCCGTACTTTACCTGTATGCGGCATCTGCAGCTTTATTCTTCGCTGCTTGCTCATTCACGTAAGTACCCATATAATTGCATAAAATGCCGATTGCACCGAACCCAACTGCCTTGTAGACCGCCATGTGGAGCCCTCCTTTCCCCTTTAGGCCGAAGTACACGCCCGCCATGGCGCCACCCGCAGCCCCGTTAAGTGAGTCTTCTTTGTTTCTCAAGCCAGCCATGGCGCTCGTTCCGAACCCAAACAATCCACCAGCAATTGCACAATGCACAGCAGGACCAAGAACACCTTTTCCTATGCTAGTCATGGAAGTTACACCGTGATGAGCACCTTTGGCATACATCATTTCCTTGGCTGCACCAAAGATACCACCGACTGCAACGCCGGTTGTGAGACCATCTTGAACTCCTGGCGCCATTTCTTTCGAGGTAGTATATACGGGTGTATAGGAAGTAAAGCGGGAGTTACTTGTATGTGTCGATGTCACGAGCGTCTGTAGTTCCAATTGACATGATTGAGGGAAGGGTAGGTGTGAGTGTGGTGCGATGGGTTAGTTTTCTGCTTCAGCAGATATGCCAAGCTGACAAGAATTTATTCTACTCCCATGCATGTAGCGTGGTGTGCATGTGTGAGAGTTGCTGTGTAGGAAATGGCAATCTCTAGTCTCTTGAATCTTTCATCCACTAGATATCATAGTTGCGTACCTCTTATATGCTTCAGTTATGTGCTGAATGTGCTGCGAATGGTTATAGTTTTTTTCACTCTCTGTGGGCCTAAAAGGCTCCCCCTAAGGCGGTCGAGTCAAAGTAACAAAGCTCGCTCTTCATAAAAAATCAAGCGCCCTGTCTTCAGTGTGAGCCTAAGTTAGATTTAAGACCAAAGTACCACTTGCATCTTCTGTCCCGATTGAATTAAGTTTACTTTTTAAGATGGGAGACACTGCTGCAGATGATACTCAGGTGGAAATGTGGAAGGTCAAAAAGCTGATCAAGAGTCTTCAAGCTGGTAAGTACAAGACATTTGGAGAGTTAAAACATGCATGTATACTTTTCATATTTGAGAAGCATGTGGATGTATCCAAGATATATCACACATAGCAAGGTACATCGCGTTGTTTCCAAATTAGGAAGGAGCTAGGTGCCCTGTTTGAGTGCCCATTCATTTATGTGCCTCCTCGTTCCTCACTTATCTCACCCCACCTTTCCCACGCAGCACGAGGTAACGGAACTTCAATGATTTCACTCATTATCCCCCCTAGGGATCAGGTGTCGCGTGTGTCAAAGATGCTTGCAGATGAATACGGCACAGCCTCCAACATCAAATCTCGAGTCAATCGTTTGTCAGTGTTAGGCGCTATTACATCAGCGCAACAGAAGCTCAAGCTATACAACCGTGTTCCTGATAATGGTCTGGTGTTGTACTGTGGCACTATCCTAACCGATGAGGGCAAGGAGAAGAGATTGAATATTGATTTTGAACCATTTCGCGCGGTTAACACGTCTTTGTACCTGTGCGATAACAAGTTCCACACGGAGCCGCTCAATGAGCTCTTGGAGGACGATGAGATGTTCGGTTTCATTGTCATGGATGGTAATGGAACCTTATATGGCACTCTGCAAGGAAACACCCGTAATGTATTACATAAGTTTACTGTTGATCTGCCCAAGAAGCATGGGCGTGGCGGTCAGTCTGCTTTACGTTTTGCTCGTTTGCGCTTGGAAAAGCGTCATAATTATGTCACAAAAGTTGCAGAAGCGGCTGTGCAGTGCTTTATTACCGACAACAAGTGCAACGTCAAGGGTATCGTCCTTGCTGGTAGTGCCGATTTCAAGACTGAGTTGACGAATTCTGATCATTTTGATCCCCGATTGGCCAAGAATGTGTTGAAGATGGTGGATGTTTCCTATGGCATGGATGCTGGATTCAATCAAGCTATTGAATTAGCCCAGGAATGCCTTTCAAATGTTAAACTGGTGCAAGAGAAAAAGCTGCTACAGACATATTTTGATGAGATTTCCGTCGATAGTGGCAAGTATTGCTTTATGGTGGCCGACACTTTGCAAGCTTTGGATATGTCATGTGTGCACACTATTATTGTTTGGGAGAATTTAGCTGTCAATCGATTAACACTCAAAAACACTGTGACAGGCGAGGAGAGCATCGTGCACCTTACACCAGAGCAAGAGTCAAATGACTCACATTTCCATGAAAAGGATACTGGTGTACAATTAGAAATTGCTAATCGCGTCACTTTGGTCGAATGGCTTGCTGAGAACTACAAATCATTCGGTGCAGCATTAGAATTTATTACTGATCGATCACAAGAAGGTTCACAATTTTGCCGCGGGTTTGGCGGTATTGGCGGCTTGTTGCGGTGGAAAGTTGACTTTCAGGAGATGGAAGTCCAGGAGTATGTGGGCGACGACTTTGACGATGAATTTATCTAAGTCATTCAACTAGGGCTGAGTGATATATTCCAAACTGGAGCTTTTGTTTTGGGGGGTACGAGGGAGAAGAGGAAGAAGAGGTAAGGGGCGCTTACAGAGTGGGAGATGGTGTATATATTTGGACATGGACATTGCGATATCACAAGAAGACGAGAGGTGGACCTCTCGACCTGGGTGCTTTGGAAGGGGTGCGGAGAGGAGTAAGGCAGTAAGTGATATATACTTCTATTGTTAAAATAACTGAGACCTTGACGGATTTGGCGATCGATGCACCATTCATGGTACCACGCCACACACTGCGTGCATACTGACTATCATATTCAATACTGAGAGGGGGAGGTAAGGAACAGGTTTACTAGAATAAGTTTCGATGTTATTTATAGTATTTCCACACAATGCAATAGCGCCCCATATTGCAGCAGCTTTTAGCAGTCCTTCGATACAAATACAGCACCATAGTTCCTGAACTATTTTGCTCCTGGCTCTTTTTCGATGTGCTTTATTTGATATGTTTGGCTTCATTCTCTAACCCGAGACGAGCAACTGTCTCCTTGAACAGCTGCAAGTCCTTTCGCTTGAGGTAAATCATCATTTTTTTGCGCCTGGCAAGCAAGATTTGATAGCCTCGAATAGAAGCCTTGTCTTTTTTATGTTGTAGTGCATGTCTTGCTAGGTTGAGGATATCTTCTGTCATGGCTGCTATTTGCACAGGAGCTGATCCAGTGTCAGTTGCATGTTTTCTATACTGCTGGACAGCAAGTGACTTCTTATGCTGCACAATCTCATTGCTTGCCGCTGTTGATAGTGAAATGGAAGGCAGCACTTTAGCATCTACGTTGGCTTTGAAATAAGGTACTGCGATGGCCGGACCGTCAGTAGATGTACTTGACGAACTTGCTGCCTCTGACATGAACCGAACTGCAGAGCTGTGCATCTGCATGGTTTGAGAACTGCTGCTACAGACACTGCTTCGAGCACTGGCGGTCGAGAAAGTTGTGCATCGCGCGGCAAGGGTTGTGAAAGCTCTCTGCATCTTGGATTGGAGTTTTATGGAACTATAAGTTGGTATTGACCGTGGATTGGTCTATAGGGTGTGTGGATAAAGGACAAACACAGAACAAGCACCTTCTCCAGTCTTGCGGCGCTCGAGCTAAAAATTCACACATCTTTTGCCTGGGCGAGTTTCATCGGAGCTTTCCGCCTCAATACGAGCCCTCTAATAGTAGCTGAGTAATCGAAATACTCACAGGGTCTTGCAGTTATCGAACACGGGGAGCTTGAGTCCTTAGATACCCCGATAACCCACGCAGGAGGAAGATATTCGACCAGCCATGTTATCCTCTCTCTCTTCCTCCGTCATTAAGGACAGATGGGTGCTGAAGAAGAAGGTCGGTAAAGGAACCTTTTGTGAAATGTTCCTTGGCAGGGCGATCATTCCATTTGATGTAGAGGACTCTCAAGTGGCCATCAAAGTCCAAGCAGAGGACATAGAGAAGAATGTGATTCGCTTGGAGTGTGAAGTACTCAAGGCGCTTAGTGGACTGCCTACTGTGCCACGATTCATAAAAGCTGGCAAACATGAAAACAGAGATTTCATGGTCATGGAGCTGCTGAGTGGGGAAGATATGGCGCATCTGCGCGACCGGATCCGCGCCAACACAGGGATGCGTCTGGTGCCTTTACCAGGCTGTATCTACTTGACACAACAGATGCTGAAGTGCATCAAGGGTATCCATGATATGGGATACATTCACCGAGATATCAAGCCTGCAAACTTCATCCGCAGGACCGTCAACAGCACAGAGTTTGTCATGATTGATTTTGGAATCACGAAGTCCTATCGGGACATACATGGAAACCTTCGACCTAAGCGCGAGAACTGTGAATTTCGCGGCACTGCGCAGTATGCCTCCCCATTCGCACACGAAGGGCACGACCAGTGTCCGCGAGACGACCTGCTGGGCCTGTTGCTTGTGTTTTTTGACCTGATTTGTGGCAAATTACCATGGTTGGAGAGCGCTCGATCGCGCGACAAGGTAACAGTCACAGACATGAAAAAACGTTTTTTCAGCGAACCGAAGCTGTTAGTTAATTATGTACATGATATGGCAGAGTCAGAAATGCAAAACAAGGCAAGCGTGGACATGGAGCGCTACGACAACTTCCCGCAAAAAGCCCAGCACCAAAGTCTGATCATGATACAGTACCTGATGGGGTTGAAATACGAAGACATACCGGATTACAACATGCTGGACACGTGGTTCTCTCAGATGCTAAGTGAAGAGGAAAGAGCGGCAGGGCACAAGACTCGCTGGGAGGAGATTTCGCAGGAGAATTACAGTTACCGAGGGTTCCACTGGGGGGGGGGGGGGGAATCCAAGAGGTAAGTGATTAATATATTTTAGGTTATCGGTGATACGAGGCGTTCGATACGTCATGTGATATGTGGGACATGCGATATATGTGTGTGGTATATGTGACTTTTGATACGGGTCTGACTCTTGTTTGACCTGTCCCACAACCTCCCACTCTCTCCCTCCATATTTTGCAGGGCTGACGAGAAGGATCGTTTGAGCAGCGACCCAAGCGTCCAGCAGGAAGTGGCTCTGTCTCGCATGCGCTACTTGACAAAATTGCTTACTGCTTACAAGAGTCTTGAAACTAACGCGGACAGCAGCAGTAGCAGTAGCAGTAGCAGTAGCAGTAACAGTAGCAAGAAGAGGAGGTACAGCACCACAGAAGAGCCAACTGAACGAGGACGAGGGGAGGTGGAGCCGAAAATTGCCGTCAACTCGGAGTCCAGGACCACCACCACCGACACTCAAGCCGACGCAAGCAGTAGCAGCAGCGATTTACAAACAGCTTCTATAGAGAAAACGGAACAAATGGGGCTAACAGAAGCTACCGAGTTGACTGAAGTAGTGGCAGGTGACCGAGTAGTTGCTGGGCAGACCAATGAGACAAGTTCCACGGAATGTCCCAATCTCCCACTGAAGCAGCGGGAGGAGGTAAAGCCAGTGTCTCAGGCTTCGTTGATTGCTGCTGCTGCTGTCGGCACGACTCCCACCACTCCACGCATATCTAGTGGTACTGCGGCTGCCAGTAGCGGCAGCGGCACCTCTACAAAGTCCAGCAAATCTGGGATTGATTTGTTTCCTGAAATGAAAACAATTACTTGCCATGAGGCTACAGCTACGCTGTGGGGTCTGGTGGTGGGGGAGCTCGAGTCCATCCATCGGCAACACTTGAAAAGGGATGTTTTACATGATATCTTTACAATGGCTGAAAAACATGCGTTTTTCCAGCATTTACTCCAAGTACCTTCGGAAGGCTCTCACTGTCAACATGCACATGAGCAACAGCTGGAGACTTTCAAAATGGAGTCAAACGCTAATTCTAACCACATCAACGGGTCTGCAGGTGCTAATATGAATACTGCCGCTGTAGCAGAAGCTAGCGAAATCACCTGGGCTCAGATGAATCGCATAGCGTATGCGAACAAAATCTTCCGATACTTAGATGTCAGTATGCAGGGATCGGGATCGGGGGGGGCAAGCAAGAGGAAATCAATAGGATAAGAAGTGTACTACTTCTTCTGATGAGCAACGAGAGGCCGCTTGGGGGATAAGAAAGATGTGGGTGAGTGGAAAAGGGGGATGAGTTGTAGTTGTAGCATAGTTGAAAGTTGTTCGTTTGTCTAATACGGTTTACACAATTCAATACACAATTGTTTCATGTTATTTTATCTTTTTTTCATTCATTCTCTTTCCTTCCTCACTCTCTCTTCCTTCTGTTTTACGCATCTAGATTAATGCCTGATTTCTGTGAAAACAATTTGTTCACAGTCTTGGAGAACTTTTTGAGATCCAATCCCACGCCGTTCCCTGGCATACGCTGCAACGTACTCTTGTCACCCTTCTGCAAACTGAATTTGGTAGGATCATATCTGAATTTGTCGGCATTTTGGGGACCAGAGATGCCTGTACTTGCAGTTTGAAGCATTTTCGTCATCAAATCCGTGTTGATTCCACCTGCTCCACCAACATGTGTGCCACGATCTGGGTCATCAGGCTGCCTCCCAGTAAATGGCAGCATTTTCTTGAAGATTGGATTGCAGACTCTTACGATTATGGAACAGCCGTCTGATAATGCCAAGGCTGCTGAAGAGCCCTTTGGTGCTGATTTGCCTTTAGGACCCAATCTTGATAGTAACTCTTGCAACGGGTCAGTTTGCTCTGCGTTGAATAGATCGCTGCTCGGAATTGCCCCCTTGATCAATGGCAATTGATATGTACCAGAGACTGTATACTTGTATCCACCGCCATCGAACCTTTCCTTGGAAACTGGTAATAACGTCAAATAAGAGGTACCCACGCCATTGGCCGGCTCAACCTTAATATCAGGTTCTGTATTACGTTGCTGTTTAGACAGAGTCTTATCTATCGCTGGCGAAACGGTCAATTGACGGACTTCAATGACCAAATAACTCTGATTATCCAGCAAAGGAGGGAAAAAATAAGTGAATCCGTCATCGAATACTGGAGTGCGATATGGTCGATCGTACCTCTCTGTCTTGGTAAACACAACTTCTTCTGACATGGGTGGGTCTTTATAATACAATCCAGGAGGCACAATTGAATAAATCGTTTTGAAAATTGTCCCTGGAGGAGTGGAGAAGAAGCCCCCTGGCACATCCGGCATGTTGAAAAGCATATCTACTGTCACACATAAACCAGAGTCCAAAGAGTATGGACTGATTAATGAGTAATCCAAGAGCTGCTTCATTTCTGTTGGCTTTGGCATTAGTGATTGTAACCACTTCGTCAATGCCTCATCACCTGCAGCAGTTGGTCTAGCACTGAACTTCGGAGCACCCGGCTTGTCCGCAATCGATGATAGTGCAAGAGACAGCACTCCATCAACAGTAGTGCTTCTATTCGGTACTTTGGTAGGGTAACAAAAGGTCTCCATTTCATCGGGCTCGCAAGATCCACCAAAGTACTCTCCTGATGTATATGGAGGTGCAGGCACATCTAATCCTAGTTTCTCCCAATCTTTTTCTGGGACATCTTCTCTGGATAAGATTGTTAAGCCATCTTCCGTACGCGGTGCTCCGCGAATGCGGACTAGCATCGAACTGCAAGGAATTGTCGGCAATTTATCCAACATTGTCTCATCATAGCTTTCCATTGCTTGGATTCTGTTGCCGCGGACACGCAATTGGAAAAGACCAGAATTGACGTAAATATTGGGTTCATTGGTTGCTTTCGGTTGAACGCGATCTTTGGTACAGAAAATCTTGAAGCAAGAATATCCGATAGTTTCTGGTAACATGGTAGCGCTATCGAGCGTATCAATACGTATCAAACAAGTCAAAGTGGTATTTAATGACTGTCCACGTAATTCAATTTTGTACTTGAAAGTTGGGTTCATTGCAGAGTTGACAAGGGAAGAGTAGCACTCGTAAGCCTGCCCCACTTGCTCCTTCTCAAAGTTCATGAACTTGGCTACAATACGCGTGACAGTGACGTTATCAGGCAAGAACATGGCGCTGTCCAGATAAATATCCACTCCATCGCCTTTCTGATATTTCTCTGTTGCCGGTCCAGGCTCTTTTCCAACCAGCCACGGTACTTTCGGCTTTTCCGGCCCTTTTTTCACTGGAGGCACATTGAGCTCCTGTTCTTCTTCCGGCTCTTCTTCTCCTTCGTGCCCTCCGCCGCCATGATCCGCGATAGTCGTCAAGGTAGAGTTGCTAGAGTTGTGAGATAGCATGCCCAAAGCCTTCATCTTCGCCATAGCAGCCTTGGCATGAGCATTAGCTGGATGGCTTGGATCGTGATTTTCGCCGACTTGGCTTGGTATGCCGCCTTTGCCAGCTCCTTCTAGCTCCTTGCCGGACTTTTTGTTCTGAGCGGCTAATTTGGCCTTTTCGGCGGCTTCTAATGGATTCACATAAGTTTTGAGCATATCTTCTTCCGTTTCCAATTTCGAATTAATTGGCTTCCAAGAATATTGCCTTGTAGTATCAGCGCTATCACCAATACGCAGGAAGATATAACCGTCTTGAATATATCCATCTCCAGTAGTAGGATCATTGGGAGGCAATACGGAGGGATCTGCTGCTGGATCTGACATACCCACGCGAATATGTATTTTCCACATTCCATTATTTAAGGTCTTGTTGCCTGATTCAGCTACATCGGTTAGACGCATGACACCCCAACCCATGCTAGTCTCATCTTGGCCCTTGGGTTTGATCTGTATTTCTATTAACACCTTATCATCGTGGTGTAATTTCCGATCTGTTGCCTTTAACAATTTCTTCGTAGGTATCGGCAGCATACCTAGGATGTGAGTGTCTACCTTTGTCTTATCGCTGATTTCGCTGAGTGACACATGCGAGCCCACAACACTACTGTTGACTGTGGCATCATCATCCTTATCAGCCTGCAGTAACTTCATGGGATCATCCTCTGCTTCCACTTCTTTACCGTCAACGTTGATGCTACCTTCCCACGGCATCCATTTGCATGCAGCAATAGGAGTAACTGCAGCACCTTTCTTGTCATAAATTGCAACCACAAGGCGATAAGATCCGCCGCCATTATCAACTAATTCATGTGCAAATGATTCTGGAATAACCATGCCATCCACCAACACACTGTAACCCTTGGCTAAGTCCATGGGTAAAGCACTTGTCCCAACTCCAGCTTCCTCTCTTTTCATATCCATTAGCTGGTCTAGATCGCTCTTTCCAGCCATGTTTTTGCCATCTGCGTCCATATCGAACTGAGCGACAGCGTTTCCACCCGTTGGGTCTAGCGCTTTCTGCGCCATGTCCAGAATGCGTTGTTCCTTTAACAAAGCTTGCTTCATCTTCATAGCCTGTAATTCCTTCTTTTGCGAATCTACCCAAGCCATGTGTTCATCTTCGGCACGGCGTTGTGCAATTCGCTTTTCTATGTCGTATTTGAGTTCGTCCAATTCGACCTGTTTTCGCACACGCTCCATTTCTAGATCCAGCATGCGTATATCATCCACATATTTCAATTCTTCAGCAGCGACCATTTTCCTTCTCTTTTCAGCTTTTAATCGGTCGCGATTGATCGCTTGATCAGCACTGGTGCTCTGGCCATTTTCCCCAAATCGGCTGCTTCCTTTCACACCCTTAGCAGGACCGCCGCCGTTGAGTTGATGCAATAACTCCTTGTTCTCCTTCTCCATTGCTTCACTCATTTTGCTCAATTGCTGCATAAATGCATCTTGCATAGGATCACGTTGCGGCGGATATTGCTGCTGCATGGGGGGCATGCCATATGGACTCATTTGCTGCATAAATGGATTTTGCTGCGGTGGATGTTGTATATACGGAAAATTTGGATTTGGCGCTCCCCAAGGCATTTGCTGCTGCTGCTGCTGCTGGGAATTTGGAGAAGGTTGTTGGAAACTAGGCTGTTGTTGAGACTGCTGGCGAACACGCTCCAGCTCCTGCTTTAATGCTTCCACTTCAGAGTCCTGTCCATGTCCTCTATCTCTTTGGCTAGCTTTCCGTTGCAGTGCAGAAGGCTCACCGTTGTCTCTATCTCTGGATCTGTTAGAGTTAGTCTCTTCTCTCACGCTCGCACGGTCTCGGCCACGGCCGTCCCCAGCGCTGTTTCGTTCCTCTCTCCCGCTGTCATAATCTAAGCTCGTGACGCTTTCTTTTTGCTCTTTCTCCACTTGTGCCTGCGCTTGAGCTGCAGCTTGCTCTTTTGCCGCTTGTGCTTGCTGCTGTGCTGGCAAGTTTCCAGGAGATTCTGGTTTTGTGCGAGGCAAATCTAAACGGGGCCCTTGTCCGGAATTATTACCACTGCCCTTGCCACTTAACCACTGATCCAAGGTATCCGAAATGCCAGTTTCAGCCGGTTGTATGTTTTTCAAATCTTCTGATTCAATGGGAACATACCCAGGTTTTGATTTCCTTTCCTCTTGGGCATCTGACACAGCTGCCAGAGCCAGTTGCAAAGAGTCCATATTAAGCTCTTCAGCTTCAATAACAGCCGCCTTTTTGAGCTTCTCTAATCGCTGCATTTGCAAATTTAAAGAGTCGTCTGAAGTCAAGGCGTCAAGTTGCGCTGAATCTAATGGTCCCTTAGATAGTGCATTTCCCCCGACAGAACCGCCGGTATCGCCCATGAGATTCTTGTCCTTTCCAACTGGTCGAAACTCTCCCCGCATCAAGCGCTGCAGCTCCTCTTCCGTCCCTTTGCGCTCATTTTCTGCTGCTGACATGGTAGCCGTATGATTCGTCACCAAATCCATGATTTTCTGATTGCGAGATTCGGCGCTGTGCTCATTTTCACTGGCATCTGCTTTTGCTTTACCTTTGTCGCGCCGCGCGGCTGCTGCATCCATCTCTGCCTCTGCCGAGCGCAGCTCCTCTTGTAAAGCCTCGACGGCTGCGCGTTTTTTGTCGAGTTCCTTCACTGCTCCATTCCGCTGCTGTTCGATTTGCACCAAATCATTCTCCGCTTGTTTTTCTAGGATAACCAAGCGCGACCGTTTATTTGACTGGGCCTCTGCGGCAACTTTCATACGTTCTCGCTCTAGCGTCATGGACTCATCTCGCAGTAGCGCCTCCAGCGCCAGC
>JACKZZ010001829.1_pt1 | contig 16797 bp, 12 predicted proteins | sample 8027871 | NCBI WGS metagenome assembly JACKZZ01 (sample SAMN15724774, study PRJNA655200) | protist metagenome | isolation source: fluorescence activated cell sorting (FACS) single amplified genomes of... | place: USA: West Boothbay Harbor, Gulf of Maine | collected 2000-07-19
CAAATCTCCACAAACTGCCTATAAGGTTGGTGTTATAGGAACCAATAAATCAACAATAACAATTAATACAACTATTAGTTCTGAATCTGATGTTAGTGATACTGAACTAGGATTATATGACTCCAAAGGAATTCTTAAAACATTTAATGATGACGTTGCAGGTGAAGGATTACATAGTAAAATAATTGTTTCAGATTTACTTCCTGATGAATATTTTGTAGCATGTGGAGGATACGATACCGATTTTAAAGAAACAGCATTCAATGTATCTAGTCTTTCACAACTATCAGGTGATATAACAGTAACATTTTCTGGTCAAAATACCATTACGCAAACTAAATATTTAGAAGCAACTAAAATTGTATGGTTTTCTTTTAGTGTTGAACAAGATAATACACCTCCTGAACCTGAACGTTTATTAATAATAAATGACATAAAGTATAACGATGTATTAACACCTTTAATAACTTTAAGACAATCACAGGGTTATACCGTTATACAAAAAGAATATGATTTTGATAATATAAGTCAATCTAATATGAATAACAAATTTAATGAAGTAAAACAATATATAGAAACTGAATATAATATACATCCAATAAAATATATTTTACTTGTTGGTGCAATTGAAGAAATTCCTACATTAATGAGAACGGGTATTGATGAATCACAATATACTACGAGTTTAAATCAAATAACTAATAAAGCAGCAAGTGACATTTCTTATGGATTTATAGAAGGTATAAATTATAATTTTATTGAACAAGGTTATAAAATAATCATAGGAAGATTAAGTCCGGGAAGCACTACTAATGAAAAAGATAAAATAACAAATATTCAAAATCAAATTAACAAAATATTAAAATATGAAGAGTTAAATGATTTATATATAAATAATGATAGTTCTATTAGTTCACATTTTACTGATCCTCGTTTGAAAAATATAATTGGTATCGCAAGTAATGAAGGACAGGGATATGGAATTGATCAATTAGCAGACAATGTTTATATGAGAAATGAATTAGAAAGATATAAAAATGATATTAGTCGTAGTTATAGTGAATTGTATGATGGTTTCTTATCAGGAGGTAATGACCAAGTTGGAAACCCTAATTCTACAAATTTAAAAAATAAAATAAATAATGGGACACCATTATTATTATATGTTGGACACGCAAATGAAACATCGTTATCAACTAGTAATTTTTCTAATACACATGTTTCTTCATTAACAAATAAAGACCAATATTTTTTGGGAAGTGTTGTTGGATGTTCAATAGGCTCGCATGATGAAAGTGTTTTAACTTTATCTGAAAATCTACAAATAGCAGGAAATAAGGGGTCTATTGCTATGTTTGTTTCTTCTGTATTACAGGACTGGACACCTCCTATGCATATGCAAAGACGATTAAATACAAATATTATTAATAGCACTAGAATTATGACAATTGGAGAATTATTTAAGGATTCCGTTGTAGAACCTAATTTTATAGTTGGAACAGATTTTTGGTATTATCATATACTAGGAGATCCATGCACTAGATTTGTTCTTACTATACCAAATGTAAAAAATAATTAAAATTGAATAATATTTATTATTTAAAGTAAATATTATTACCATCATGGAAACTCTAACATGTTTTAGTTACACTTGTAGTTCTGTATCAGAAGACATTCAAAAACTTTTGAAATATAGTAATAAAATTCTCCTCCCTGCAAGTATGCTACATAAAATTAATGAACGTGAAGATATTGAATATCCTTTGTTTTTCAAGATAATAAATCCAATTTGTGATTTTGGACGCGTATGTGCAGTCCATGAATTTACCGCAACAGAAGGTTTAATTAATATTCCTTACTTTATTATGGAAGATTTAGGTATTCAAGAAGGAACAGAAATTAATATTGAATATGTTAATCCTCCTAAGGGTAGTTATTTAAAACTCAAACCACATAAAACAGACTTTATTAAATTACATGACCCTAAAACTGTATTAGAACACATTATGAGTAAAGATTATCCTGTTATAACTCAAGGTGAAACAATTGTCATCAATTATACAGATATAGGTAAAAGGTTTAGGGTAGACATAGTAGAAACAAAACCTGCCGAAATTATTAAAATCATAGATGCAGATCTTGATTTAGATTTTGATACTCCATATGATTATGTTGAACCAAAAAAAATCTCTCCATCCCCTCAACAAAATAATTATGTGTCTGAGTCAAAAGAAAATCAAAATTATAAAATATCTCAACATAGTCAACGGGCTTCCAATATTAAGGCATTTAAGAAAACTGGTGAGTTTGTGCCTTTTTCAGGTAAGGGATATACACTAGGTTCAAAGTAATTATAAAATAGACTTAATGATTATGTGATAACTTTTTTTATCTATGGAAACGGAAGAACTGTTTACACAAATACAAGATAAACTAGAAGGAAAATATTATGATAAAAAAACATTTCGTTTAATAAAAAAAATTTATGGAGAGATATCTCAACCAAAAAAAAAGAAAAGTCAAAAAATTATTTTACCATTTTATGGGTATATTTTTAATGATAAATGTTTTGGTATAAAAAAAAATTACAATCTTTACACTCAATGTTTAAAAACTAAACAAAACGGGGAATTTTATTGCAAATCATGTTTAAAACAGTGTAAAAAAACCAACAACAACAAACCCTTATATGGTGACATTAGAGATAGAAAAGAACAATGGAGTAAAGAATTAACATGGAAACCCAAAAATTGCTCAAAAGAGGTTGCGTTTATAGAGGTTGTTGACAAATTACAATTAGATTTAAATAAAATAAATAATGAAATAAAAAAATTTAAATGGAGAGAAATCCCAGAATGTCATTTAAAAAAAGAAGAAAATAAAAGGAAGAAAAGGAAAAAACAAAAAAAACAATATCATCTTTGTTCTAGCGATGAAGAATTTTAATTATAAAAAAAATATTAATATAATATAGAATGCATCACTTTAATTTCATACAATTTTTTGTAACGGTTTGTCTTTTTTATGTAGAAGCAGTTATACATTTTAATATCGGTAAAAAAGGTAGATTAGGATTAAGTTTACCAAAATGGAAAGATAATAAACTAATTTTAGGTGTTATTATATGTTTTTCTTTTTTTTCATGTCTTTTAACAAATATTGTTCAAAGTGTTGTTGATAATTTAAATAAATCAAGTTAATATACCTATAATCCATGCTATAAAAGCAATACCTGTTGCTGACCAGATAGTTATATAATGTTTTGATAATTCAAATTGTATAAAATTTATAAATTGACAAACTGGCGAACCCAAAGAAATAAATGAGGTAAATGCGCTCCAAATACTATTTCCAACACATAATTTAATGTAAAGTTGCATTATAACCCAATGGAAAATCCCCAGAAAAAGAACTACTGAAATAAATTTGATTGTTGATTTATTAGATAACATTTTTTTTAATTTGTTTAGTATATTGGCTACACTCATATAATTGATTTTTATTTAATATATTTGATAAAAATCAATTTTTTTATTTCTAATTATTTTTAATTAGTTTAAAAATATAACATTTTAATATTATAAAATATTATAATGGATGTTTCTCCAGAAATAAAAATTTTAGATGAAAATGCAGAAAATACTACTGAAGATAAATTTATTAAAAAAATTATAGAAAATGCAGTAGAAGAAAGTTTAGAAAATTTAAATAAAAAAAAAACAATATTGTGTAGTGACCCATTAATATATACACTTGATGATTATTTATCGCATGAAGAATGTGATTATTTTATAGAATTAAGTAAAAATAAATTAAAAAGAGCAAGAGTTTCTAGTAATGAGGGGGGATATGTTTCTAAGGGAAGGTCAGGTTCAAACTGTTGGATATCCCACGATTTGTCTGAAAAAACTAAAGAAATTGGAGAAAGAATATCAAATGAAGTTAGTCATCCTTTGGAAAATGCAGAAAGATTTCAAATTATACATTATGATAAAACACAAGAATATAGACGTCATTATGATAGTTGGGGGCATGATTATTCGGAAAAGTCATTAAGATGTGTTAAATATGGAGGTTTCAGGCTTTTAACAGCACTTTGTTATTTAAATGATGTAGAAGAAGGAGGAGGGACAAATTTTCCAAGATTAAATTTAACAGTAGAAGCAAAAAAAGGTAGAATTGTTGTTTTTGAAAATACATTAAAAAATAGCAATAAAAAGCATCCCATGTCTGAGCATGCTGGAATGCCTGTTTTAAAAGGAGAAAAATATGCTTTTAATCTTTGGTTTCGCGAATGTCCAATAAAAATGTTGTATAAAAACTTTAATCCCGAATATTATAAAAAAGGTAAACCAATAGTAAGAAAAAGAATAGAAGAAAAATTAAAAAAAACTAATATAGAAATAAAAAATAACACTAATAATAACATGTTAAGACATTACACACTAAAAGAAACTATATCTAGTAATTTAGAGTCATTTAAAGATTTACCCGATAAATTTATTATAAAATTTAAAAATGATTTCATAAGTAAAGAAATAAAAAAAGAAATTACTAGTAAATTAACTTTTAAAAAGGAAAATAAAAAAGATGCTTGTTGGATTAAAAAAAATGATACTCCTCTTTTAACAAAAAAATTGGAAGAAATATTAGGTATACCTTCAATGTATTTTGAAAATTATAATGCAATACAATATGAGAGCAACTCAAGTCACAACAATTTCTTTGATGCTTGGGATATAACAACAAAAAAAGGTAAACTTAATATTGTAAAAAGAGGGCAAAGAATTTTTTCATGTGTTATATTTTTGACAGAAAAAATAGAGTATTGTTTTAATAAATTAATGTTAACACATAATCCTCAAGAAAACAGTTTATTAATTTATAAAAATATAAAAGAAACATGTAATCAAAGAATTTCTGAAATACAAAAATCTATTAAAAATAATAATGATAATTCAGGTATATTGTTAAATATTTATGTGCGAGAAAAATCAAATAACAATAGTGCTATTTATGATGATGAAAATTTTATTAATATTGATTTTAAAAAATCTTTAAAGGAAGAAAAAAACATAAATTTAGAAATAAAAGAAAAATAAAGACAAATAAATTTTATATTATTTATTTTTACATTACAGTAATATAAATTAAGTCAACTTTAATTAATAATTATAAAAATTAACTTAAACAAAAGTCAATTAGTATTACATAAATCATGAGCGATGCTAATGATACAACCCCTACTGTTGGAAATAGCGACTCTATTTTGGGTCGTGTAAAGTGGTTTAACAACCGCGCCGGTTTTGGTTTTGTGACCGTTCTTTCCGGAGATAAAAAGAACGAGGATGTTTTTGTCCACCATACCGGCATTAATGTAGACACTGAGCAGTATAAGTATCTTGTTCAGGGTGAATATGTTTCCTTTGTTCTTAAGGTAAGTGATAGTTCAGAGCATCCATATCAGGCTGGTTCTGTCCGCGGTGTGCTTGAAGGTCCACTTATGTGTGAAACTAGAAATGCAAATCGTTCTGCTAGAGATGAAGAGGGTGAGTCTGGCTCTCACTCTCGTCCTCGTCGTCGAGTAAGACCACGTGGTGCTGGTCCTCGCAGTGCTGGGCATCGCGGGGCTGGACGAAATGAAGATGGACAGAATTGGGTTCTTGAGCGTTCTGGTAAAAGTTCGGATGGCGCTGATGAGGAGGCTTAAGTTGAGAATTAATGCACTTTTTATTTTACTTTTTTGAATAATTTATATAATAAATATCTTATTACATAAATTGATTTAAAGATTACTCCATAAATGTAGAATATAAAATGTCAAACACTGACACCCCTGTAGAGAACGAAACGCCTGTAAGTGCAAACGAACAAATTCATGCTGAGTTTATGGAAGTAGTCCAGACTCTTAGCACATTTAAAACCACTATTACTATGTTATCTAGCCAAATTAAAACACTAGAGAGAAACGTAAGAAAAAATATTAAACGTTTGGAGAAGGAAAGTAAGAAAAACAAAAACAAGGGAAATCGCAAGGCATCAGGTTTTGCTGTTCCAACTAAGATTTCTAAGGATTTGTGTAAGTTTATGGGAGTTACGGAAGGAACTCAACTTGCTAGAACTGAGGTAACTAAGTATATTATACAGTATATTAAAGATAATAATCTTCCGGATAAAAGTAATAAGAAAATCATTAATCCAAACAATAAGTTGAAGAGTCTTTTAAAGATTGATAAGGGAGATGAGGTAACTTATTTCAATCTTCAGAAATATATGAACAAGCATTTTATTACAAAAGAAAACTAAGTTAAATTATTTTAATAAATAAATTTAAATTTATAATTTATTTATTTTAATTTATTTCAAATACTTAATCTGAATGTTCTTTAATAATTATATTTCTGAAATAAGTTTTTTTTCCATGTTGATAATTACCGTAAGGAGAATGTATTTGAAAACCTATTCTATTTTTAATAGTGCCGTTGGATGTATTATAATAATCTTCAAAAGTTTCTGTAGATGTTTGAAAAAGTTGCATACCATTTATGTTTAAAGTTATATTATCAGATCTTACTGATATGTGATATCTGTTGTATTCTCCTTTAATCCAGGAATTATTTTTTTTATCTTCTGGATTCACTAACCAACCACCACTACCACCTTCATCCCATATACCTCCATAATCAATTTCATCAATTTCTATTTGAGGACCTGTAAGAGAATAATTATTATCGCTATAAGACCAAAATTGTAGTCCTGAATTTAATTGTCTTCCCCAATCATCATCTCTATCTAACTTTACTTCAAATATTAAATCAAAATATTGATATTCTTTTTTACTTATTAAAAATACATTATTTGTATAATTTTTTGTTGTGCCTGCTAATGCATATTCTTCTACATCAAAAGAAAATGTATGAGCATCAACAGGTATATCATTTATATAAAAATCTGTCCAAATGTTACTAATATCTGTATTAATTAAAGGAGTATAACCTTGATAAATGTAACTTTGATAGTTACTGTTAAACCATACAATATTGTTTTTTAATGATCTTTGTCTATTATTAAGTTCTTCAATAGTTCGTCCAGTTTTACCTAATAATTTATCAGCAACAAATCTTCCTATACAATATGCAGGACCCATGGTGTTACCCTGAAGATTTTTTTCATACACAGACAAATCTCCTATATGCACATTTGTTGTTCCTATTAATTTAAATGCATCATTTTTATCTGTGCATTTAGCGGTTGTTCCACCATAATGTATACTGTCCATACCACCGTTTCCTGTTGAATTTATTACGTTTTTAATTTGTTCAATGGCTTGTATTTGTGTTTTAGACCACCGACCTAAACTACCTTCTCCTGCAATCTCCTGAAAAGAAATACCATTTGTGAATTGCTCAAATATAGTATTATACGTATCATCACTATCTGGTAAACCTCTAACATCTTTATAAAAATTTAAATAAATATCCTCAAAATATACTTGTATGCTATCTAACACATATTTTGCTACTTCAGTTAATGCATCATCATTCTTTTTGTATCCATATGTTACACTAGGTTTCATATTTTCTACGTGATTTGTTTCGTTAATAACTACGGACTTTATTAAAACTTCACCTCTATTAAAACCATTAGGATTAATATTAAATTCACTTGAACATTCAAGATCAAAAAATCCTTCAGGAACTCCACCTTCTAGTGATTGTTCACATCTTAGAACAACCTTGCGAGGATTAGATTTATTTTCATCATCTCCATCGTCAATTGTGCGACTTGTTGAAAAATAAATTCTACCAACATTACTATCCGCTACTTTTGTGTTAGTATTATCTAAAGAAAAATTAAACAAACTACCAAATATTCTATTTAAATACATATTATTCCAGTAATTTTTTCCACATTGTTCTGATTGGTTGTTTGTAAAAACTCTAGTATAATTACTTATTGATGTTAATGAAGATGGACCATATCCACTCATTTGTAATAAGTAAGGTGTTTGATAAACTCCAGATGTTATCACTAATTTTGCCGCATTAATATCTATGGTATGATTTTCACCATTATTAATAATATTAATAGATGTTGCTGTTTTCTCTTCTTTATCATCAAAATTAATTTTAGTGACATAAGTATCAGATAATAAATCTAAATTAGTATTTGTATTATTTTTAATTAAATATGCTCCACTGGTTCTTAAAATTCCTCCATTAGGGGCATTTAAATTATTATTATTTGATTCCACCGTTCCTAGTTCACCAATATATACGAATGGGCTAGGATCGAAACCATCTACTGCTGTAGTATTGTTGGTATCATCTCTAAAATGAACCATTCCTGGACCATTATTTCTCATGAATAAGTCACTATTAGTATTTGTTTCTGAAAAACGAGACCATGTAATATCATAATCATTTATTTCTTTTGCACTTCCATCATAAAAAACTGGTTTTGAGAAAAAATCTCTACACCACATAGAACTATCATAAAATAAATGTTTATCTTTTTCATCTTCTTCATTTTCTTCATTATTAAACATATCATCTATATAATTTTTATTTGGGCTTCTATACCATCTATAATTAACAGATGAACCTCCTCCTAAGACATAACTTATAGCAAATCCATCTGTTGAACTTATACCTCTTCCATCTCCCTGACCTAAATCCCATGGTGCCCATGCTTTTCCTGCCTCAATTAAAAGAACTTTTTTATCTTGTCCACTGTTTGCTAATGTATATGCGGCAACGCAACCTGATGCCCCTCCTCCTACTACTATATAATCGTAATCTGTTGATTTAATTTCATCTAAGGTTTTTTGAGTAGAGTATCTATACTCTATGTTTGATTCTAGCACATCACTTTTTTTTGTTAAAGTGTAATTTTTTACTTTAATATTAGTATCTGTAGAATATGTTCCTGATTTTATAAATAAATATTTATCAACTGAATTATATGAAAATGTGAAAGATTTAGTATAATCACCTTGTGAGGCGCCATTCCAAACATCTACATTTCCATCAGTTCCACTGTGCCATATTATATCTGACGCACTACTATCATCAAATGTATTAGGATTAGCACTTGTTAAAAAAACTTCAAACCACGATTCTGATATAGTTGTTTCAATTGAAAAATCTATTTGCATTTCATATTCACCTAAATTATATCCTGCAGAATTTAGATCCAACCAAACCCCAATGTTGCACGGATTACCCTGATCTAAATCGAACGTAACTTCTGTTTTATCATTATTTATACTGGCTTCACCGGGAGAATTTCCACTAGGTTTATTATTTCCATTTCTTGACCATACATTCCAATTTTCCCACACACCATTATTTATTTCTGCCTCTGCTTCAGGTTCTGCCTCAGGTTCTGGCTCTGGCTCAAAATTATTATCTTCTACAATTATGTTTGCTACCATACCTGCTGCTGCATGAGCACCGATACTACAATAGTAGTCATATGTCCCGGGTTTAGTAAATGTGTGACTCCCTATATCAGCAGGAGCATTAACAGCAGGCAGGTTGATTTCTTCAGGTGCACCATCATAAGTTACTACATTATGATAACCTTCTTTATTTTCCCATTTTACAATATCGTTAATTTTAATTGTTAAAGTATTAGGATTATAGTAATAATTACCTGCTTCTACAATATGTGTTGTAGGTTCAGGCTCTGGATCGGGTTCGGACTCAGCGTCCGCGGGTTCTAAATCAGAATCAACTCTTGTTAATTCAAGTGTCCAACACACATCAGAAAATTCCATATAGAATTTTATATTGTTATCATCAACAAGTACATAACTATACGTTCGGCTGGCTACAGTAGAAGGATCTGCAATAATATCATTACTGTTTACATCATATAATTCTCCACCATTGTGGACTTTGGGAACTGATATATACGCTCCACTTCCTTCAACTGTAACACTTGTTCCATTATCCGTGTACGTAAATTCACCATTTATAAATGGTGCTACAGGTGCAGCATTGGTTCCTGAACCTCCTGTGATTCCGTTTTGCCATTCTTCAACCCAAGTTTCAACTCCATGATCAATTATAAATTTTCCATCTGCAGTAAATTCAAAAGTGTCGTCTTCCCATGATGGACGACTCCCGTTAGAATAACTCCACCATGATGTATTGCCTTTACTTGGTCCAACACCCATTGTTTTGTTTTTCCATTTTCCTATAACACCACTAACTGGTGGTTCATATGTGCTAGGTTGTGATGAAATATTAATTTCTCTGATTCTCATAACTGCTTTTTCAAAATTTGGAAATTGTTTTGTAAAATCTTGAACAATTCCACTAAAACCCGTATATTGACCAGCCAATGCAATATTCATAATTAAGCCATAGTATTTAGGGCTAGAAGACACGTTATCTTTAGTAACAGTTTTATATAATTCACTATTTACATTTTCGTCTAAAATATAAGGTGTTCCAGATGGTTCATCATCAAAAAACATTTGTATTCTTGTATTACCATTGTTTGGATAATCTATTTTTACAGAATATTTATGATAATTATTTGTTAAATCAATAGGTGGATTTGTATTAAAGGTTTGATCTTGATAATTATGTGAATAGGTGGTGGATTGTATATTTTCATTATGATAATGTATTGCATGACTATATGAGGTTTTACCATTTCCACCGCGTGTAGGCGACCATTCTAATACATCAATTTCACCACAAAAGGGCCATCCTCTATTTTCTTTATCCAAATGATAACCAGTTCCCATCATCCAAAGAGCAGGCCATAATGGCACATTTTCTTCTAATTCAACTTCATTATTATTATATGCTTTTGGCATTTTTACTATAAATTCTACAGTTAACTCTTCTCCCTTACTAATTTTTAACATGGAATGTTTATTTTCACTAAAACTAATTAGTCTACTTGACTTATAAACTGTTTGATTAGTAGAACCCACCTCTTTTGTTAGTGTAATTTCTAATTCATCATCAACTAATTTGGCGTGCTGATTATCATATCCTTGTTTTTCTTGATTTGCAAACCATGTTTCATCCGCTTCTGTTGTTTCATAATTCCAAATTATGTTAGAAAATGCCAGTGTTGAATCTTTAATATTACGTCCAAAATACTGTTTAACTTGAGATAAATCAAACTTATTTTTATTACTGTTAGTCCAATTTTTAAGTAGCCTATTTAAATCTAACAAATTAACTTTATTATCTTGAAATAAATTCATCTATATTATTAAACTATAAATTAAATTTTAAAAAAAAATTGATATATTTACTATTATATTTTTTAATAGTAAATAATGTTATCACGAAGAATTTTAGGTGAACTCCGCCGAGGATGGTCAGAAGGTATAAATGAAAATAATACCGCAATTATAGACGATATAGATAATATTTATTTTTCTTTAGAAAATAAAACATTCCAAAATAAAGTTGATATGTATTTAATAAATTATACATACGATAAAAGTATTTTACTTACTATATTATTTGATGAAACTTATCCATTTCGTGCTCCAAAAGTAAAAGTAAATATAAAATATGATTATTTAGCATTAATGGGAACAATTCCTTATGAAATTGTAAAACAAGAAACAGGATTAGACTGTTTATGTTGTAACTCTATTTTATGTAAGTGGGGACCTAGTTTACGTATGTTAGATATTATTAACGAATGTCATGAACGTTTAGAAATGAAACTAAGGCAAACTAATAAAAAAGTCGCTGAAATTTGTGTTATAAAAAAATTTGGTCATTATCTACCAATAGCAGAATTTTTATAAATATAATTTAAAAAATAAAAAAGTAAAATATATATAGCACATAAATGTTTTTAAACAATGTTGACCTTACAAATAAATCCATTGTTTTACGTTGCGATTATAATGTTCCCATAAAAAATAATAAAATATTATCTACAAAACGTATTGATGCATCATTTAAAACTCTGCAATTTATTTTAAACCAAAATATTAAAAAACTTATTATTATTTCTCATCTAGGGCGACCAAAAAATAAAGAAAAAAAATTTTCTTTAATTCAAATTAAAAAATATCTTGAAAAAATGATTAAAAAAAACATTTTTTTTTCTACATTAGAAACTGCAAATAATATTGATGAAAAAATTATATTACTTGAAAACATACGTTTTTATAAAGAAGAAACCAAAATGTTAGATACTACGCCTAAATTTAGAAAAAATTTGTCGTCTTTGGGAGATGTTTTTATAAATGATGCATTTGGATGTTGTCATAGAAATCATTCATCTATTGTAGGTATTAACATTAAAGAACGATATTTAGGGTTTATAGTTGAAAAAGAATTAAAATATTTAAACATTTTCAATGATGTAAAAGGTAAAAAATCATTGATATTAGGAGGAAGTAAAGTTATTGATAAAATTCCACTAATAAAAAACTTAATTGATAAAGTTGACAATATACTTATTGGTGGTGGTATGGTTTTTGCTTTTTTATATCATAAAAATATTAACATAGGAAAATCTATTTTAGATAAAGAAAGTTTGCAATATATTGACGAAATATACACATTAGCCAATAAACACAATACAAACATTGTTTTACCTGTTGATTTTAAATGTAATGATGATTTTTCTAATACAGGTGACATTATTAATGTTGATGTAAAAGATGGAATACCAAATTCTCACATGGGGTTAGATATTGGAAAAAAAACAATAAGATTATTTAACATTGCTCTTTACTCTAGCCATTGTATTGTTTGGAATGGACCATTAGGGGTAACAGAATTTTCTAATTTTGAAACAGGTAGTCGTAATGTTATGCGATTTATTTCTATACTTGATACTAAAAGTATTATAGGTGGAGGAGATACTGCATCAGCGTGCGAGCAATTTAATTTACAAAATGAAATGACACATGTATCTACAGGTGGAGGGGCATCTTTAGAAGTTTTAGAAGGTAAAACTTTACCAGGAATTGCTTTTGTAAAACAAAATTTCTAAGTATAATATATCTAATGTCAAATTTTATACCACATTATGACAGTATTACATATGGTGCTGTAACAAGCACTGTTTTAACTTTATCTATTGTTTATGGGCTTTATGCTGTTGGAGCAAAAAAAAGTTCTTTTGTTGTTAGTTGTCTAGCCATTTTGCTTAGTGACCCTCTTTCACATGTTATGGCTGAAAATATAGCAAATAACCACCATGAGCCTATTGGTATTATAGGATTTTTTGTTCATCTTTTTTCTCAATTACTTATTGTTTTAATTTTTGTGTATTCAAAAAATATTGAATGGGGTATACGAATAACCACACTATTTTCATTAATTACAACAGGATTTTGGATTATGTATCAGCATAATAGTATTAGTTACACGTTGGCTAGTTTAGGAGGAATTATGTTAATGGTATATTTTATATTTCAGATAGAAAAAGCATTAGGCACACATAAATAATAAATTGAAAAAAGTTAATAACAACACTTCATTATTTATATAAAATGAAGTATTGTGACGGCACATTTACTGTTATTGAAGATTCTGTTTTAGATTATTTTAAACAATTCTCTTTTGAATTAAGTAACTTTCAAAAATGGGCAATTTACTCTATTACACAAAAAAATGATACAATGGTTTGTGCACCAACCGGCAGTGGTAAAACACTTCCAGCAGAATTTGCTATTAAATATTTTACTGATTTAGGAAAAAGAGTTATTTACACAAGTCCTATTAAGGCATTAAGCAATGAAAAATTTTACAACTTTCAAAAAAAATTTCCTAATGTAACTTTTGGTTTATTGACAGGAGATAACAAATTCAATCCGGATGCTCAGGTTATTATTGCTACAACAGAAATTTTACTTAACACTCTTCAAAAGCAAAAATGTATTGAAAATAATGTTTTAGAAAAAGATAAGTTATCTTTAGATTTTAATATGGATGTATCAAAAGAAGTAGGTATGGTTGTTTTTGATGAAATTCATTACATCAATGACCCTGATAGGGGTCACGTTTGGGAAAAATCCATTATGTTTTTACCAAAAAATGTTCCTTATCTAGGATTATCAGCAACCATAAATAAACCAGAAAAATTGTGTGAATGGAATGAAAATCAAGTTTTTGGTGCAAAAAGAAGTGAAATGTATTTGTGTATTTCTAATTTCAGAAATGTGCCTCTTTTCCATTACTCGTTTTTAACAATGCCCCAATCTCAACTAAAAACCGTGAGTAATTCATTTAAACCTTTATTTGAAAAAATGACCAATAAACCTGTTTTATTGAAAGAACAAGATAAACCATTTATGGAGAGAAATTATTTTAATATGAAGAAACTTTTAAAATATAATTATGAAAATAAAATTCAACCAAACAATACTTTTGTATTTAATCAAATGGTAGAATATTTAAATGCAAATAATTTGTTACCTGCACTAACATTTATCTTTTCTAGAAAACAATGTTATATATGGGCTAGTAAAGTTCAACGTTCACTTTTTGATGAACATTCAACTATTCCATCTACTATTGAGCAGACCGCAAAGAAAATTCTAATTTCCAAACTAACAAATTGGCGGGAATATACGCAACTTCAAGAATTTCAAAATATTGTAAAACTTTTAAAAAAAGGTATTGCGGTTCACCATAGTGGGGTTACACCTGTTTTTAGAGAAATGATTGAATTGCTTTATAATGATGGATTGATCCGTTTGTTAATTGCAACAGAAACCTTTGCTATTGGTATTAATATGGGCATTCGTTCTGTTGTTTTTACGGGATTAACAAAATTTGATGGACGTGGATTTAGATTTCTACATTCGCATGAATATGGTCAGGCAGCAGGAAGGGCTGGTAGACGAGGTAAAGACACAAAAGGTTATATATTTCATTTAAATAATTTATTTGATTTGCGAGATAATAATCCTAGTTTTGATGAATATAATAAACTGTTAAGTTGCACGCCACAAACCTTAACATCAAAATTAAGTATTGATTTTAATTTAATGATTAGTTTGCTTTACACAGGAAATAATGAATTTGAAGCCTTTATGAAAAATAGTATGTTATCAAATGAAGTAGGACAACAAGGTTTAGCGTTAGAAAAACAAATTTCTACTATAGAAGAAAAATATGAGAAAAAAGAAAAGGGTTTTGAATTTATTAAAACTCCTAAGTGTAATTTGGTTAGATATTACGAACTAGAAGACAAAATTAAGTTTTCAAATAAAAAAAAGAAAAAGCAATTTCAAAAAGAAATGATGGAAATTTCAGAGGATAAAACATTTCAAAAAGATTATAGTTATTTTAAAGAATACTTGGGAATGTTTAATGAACTTAAAAAATTAAAAAATCATAAAAAAAACACAAAAAATTATTTTAATCAAGAAATTTCTCTCCATCTAGATATTTTAAAAACAGAAAATTATATCAATGATGATTTAACTTTAACAAATAAGGGAAAAATGTCGGCTAATATTCACGAAATACATTCACAAGCGATATCTGATATTATAGATAATGGTGAATTAGATATGTTAAAACCACAAGAAATAGTTGCTGTGATGAGTGTATTTACACCAATAAGGTTAAGCGATGAAGATAAGTATAACAATGTAGATTATATTAATTGTAATAGTAATATTATTGATACTGTTAAAAATGTAAAAAAATCGTTGGATTATTGGTATGATATAGAAACAAAATATCAAACAAGTTTCTCACAAGAATATGATATTCAATATGATATGTGTGAATTTATGTTTAACTGGTGTATGGCAGAAACTGAGGAGCAGTGTATTAAAATTTATAATAATGCAAAGCAATTTAATATTTATATTGGAGAATTTGTGAAGGCTATTTTGAAAATTAAAAATATGTGTAAAGAATTAGAACAAGCATGTCAAATAAAAGAAAATACTAGTTTATTAAATAAATTAAGTAAAATACCTGAACTAATATTAAAATCTATTGTGACAAATCAATCTCTTTATCTTTAAAAATGTGGAAATTATTATGTATTAAATAATAATTTATTTATAAAAATTATTATTTTTGTTATTTTTTATATTTCTTCCCCCCAATTTTCTATAACGTGATTAAGTAATTCTATATCATATGTATCAAATTTTACACCATTAACTTTTATAATTGTTTCTGTATCAGGCTCTGGCTCTGGCTCTGGTTCTGGCTCTGGCTCAGGCTCTGGTTCAGGCTCAGACGTTATAAATATTACATTTACAGTATCTTTACCAAAAAATTGTTGAATTCCTTGCGATGTAATATTTAAAGTATTAGCAGTAGCAACAGTTAATTCTACTGTTTCTAAACCACTATCTTCGAAAGCCCCTTCACCAATCTCTGTGACACTATTGGGTATTGTAATTTGTGTTAAAATTGTGCACCCATAGAAAGCCCACATATCAATGGTGAGGACACTATCTCCAATTGTAATAGATGTTAAACTTGTGCAGGTATCGAAAGCCCCTTCACCAATTGATTCGACACTATCTGGTATTGTAATTTGTGTTAAACTTGAGCAGGCATAGAAAGCCAATTCACCAATCGCTGTGACGTTACTTGTTTCTTCAAAAGTAACAGTTGTTAAACTTTTGCAATCTTCGAAAGCCGAATCACCAATCTTTGTGACTGTTCCACTTATTCTAATATGAACTAAATTACCAAAATCCACACCATCAGGCAGCCAGCCATTTCTATTGCTGTCTGTCATTTCATCTGTAAAACCCGCTTTTGGTATTTCAATATATTCTATTCCTGGTTCTGGCTCTGGCTCTGGCTCTGGTTCTGG
>JACKZZ010023579.1_pt1 | contig 16778 bp, 13 predicted proteins | sample 8027871 | NCBI WGS metagenome assembly JACKZZ01 (sample SAMN15724774, study PRJNA655200) | protist metagenome | isolation source: fluorescence activated cell sorting (FACS) single amplified genomes of... | place: USA: West Boothbay Harbor, Gulf of Maine | collected 2000-07-19
AATTAATGCCTTAAAATATGTAATTTTACAAAATACAAAATTATGGCGATTTCATGAGAGATTTTTAAATTAAATAGGGCAATATGTAAAAAGTATACTAAAAAAGTAAATTAAGCACAATTTTTATACATGTTAATGCTGTGTCCATGTAGTTGTTCAGGACGATGGAGCCTGAGCTGAGAGAGAGTGAAGGTAAGTGGTAAGTGGAAATTGGAAGAAAGTTTCTGACAAACTCGGAAATGGAACCTATGCAAAAAAAAAAAATAATAAATAGTTGTGCAGTTTACCTGTGTGGAGAGAGAGTAAAAAGTAAATCATATACTAAATAAATATAGTATAGTTTACGTAGACGACTATATTATTCATACAAAATCACAATTTTTTTTAAATCAATTATATATTTGTTGTTTTGTATTTTATTCTGCCTAGCTATTGTGTTAAATATCCAAGCATTGATGTTGGTTGGTACGAGGTAACGGATTGTACGTTCCGTTTTTTAAATGTGTCACAGGGTTGTCGGGTTGTCAATAATATTTTTCATAGAAAATGAAACGTAAGTTTGAATCTTCAGCTACAACATTTACCAAGTTTAGGCCTATATCACAAAGGCAGGTACAAAAATTTTTGATTCATAAGTCTGGAGAATTAGCTGCAATACGAAATAGTAAACGTTTAAAATTTTCTAAAAATGTCTCACTGAGTATTGCCAATCTAACTACTTCTTACACTGAAAAGTTATTGAATGTAGCTGGTACCATAGCTCGTGAACGGCATAATAAAGAAGGTAGAATGTTACTAGATGGTACTGAAATCAGTATTATTGATATTGAAAAAGCCTCTGCGTACGTTTTAACTCCTTATTTGTCTGATAGATTAGTCTCCAGGCGTAAAGTTATAAATAGCTTTTTATATGCTACAATAGAAGATATCAATGAAGTAGATGATGGTATAAAAGTTAAAGATGTAAATGAATATTTGTTAGTAGAAAATAATGGAACTCATATTTTATAAAATTTAAGAATCGTATGCATACTACTATTATGTCTAGGTATTATCGTGTGTATCATCATCAAATCATGTGTGTGTGTGAATGTTTTTTTTTATATTATTTATTAGGAATTGTCATGGGTATAGAGATAAAAAATTAAAATACGCGTTACTTTATTTTTGAATAAATATGATGTACTTATTTTTATTTAAAATATTTATGACCATATGATATTTAAAATTATCACATATCATATTAAAATATTATTATATGATGATATCATATATAAGTATATTATATGTCATATTATAGTATAATTAATCTGTATTTTTTTATATATATGAACCTTGTTTATAATATTTAATACTTCTAAATGTTGCATATTAATATAATTTACTATTTTTTAATATTAAAATATAAATTCGTAATATATACGCTTCGTATGTATATATATTTACTCATGATAATTCCTACTCTTCAAATTAAAGAAAAAATTTCTTTTTAGAGAGTTTCGTTCTACACACACACGTTATAAAATTATTTACACGTGTATAGATATATATATTAAAATAAAAGAGAATTTTAAAAATATCTATCTCTATATTTTATACGTATATAATACGTATATTTATTTTTAATATATATTAAATATTATCACGATCTCTCTCTTTTTTTGCTACACAAAGCTATCTCTCCGTACCTTTCCAACTCTACTTTTTTGTGTAGGTGCTTCTGTTAAATTAGATTTAATATTTTGCATCATTCTCTTTCGTGGGGAATCAGATTTATTGCTATTGGTGCGGATGCTATTATATGGATAATTTGGTGATATTTCCATTCCAACTCTGTTGCTATTTCCACCACTATTACTACTAATACTCCTTCCACTTGAATATGTTCTTGTGCTATTATTGGTAATAAATGTGGAAGATGTAGAAGAAATATTTTTAGTTTGGTATCCTTCATTCGTGTCATTCTTGTTTGATATGGGTGTGTGCAATGTTAAATTGGCGCCTATTCCTTGTTGTTGTGACGATATTGACGAAGCTGATGATACAGATATGGATGGTTTAACCATTTTAAACTTTTCGCTTCTGATATATACATCATCGTTTTCGTTAAAGTTATTATTTACATTTTGTTTGTTATAATTCCTATTACTATGATGATTCAATCTTCCTCGTGCTTGATTTATCTCATCCACTAACAATATAGACGTGCGCTTAAATATCGATGCAATTGCGGTAATAGGTGAAGCAGATGCATTTAATCCACGTTGCATACCAATTATTTCTGCATTTAATGCTGGGCATACATATCCTAATTTTTGTAAAGTTGGTAGAACCATTGAAATAGCATCGGCGAATGTCCGCTCGTGGTTTATTTCTAAGTTTCGATATAAATCAACAGCAGCTTCTAATTGTTTCCGCTCTTCATCAGCCTCTTCATTTTGTATTACTAGTTGTGGCACGAGTTCAGCTGTTTTTTTAAATATTTCAGCTTCTTCTATCTGTTTTTGCAATGCATGGACTTGCTCTGTTAACTCCATATTTCTTTCTACCAAATTGTTGCATTCTGCCTCTTTCTTTTTATATCTATCTATTTCAACGCCTATTTGATTTTTTGCCTTAGAATACAGGTCTAGTAATTTCCTTAATTGTGTTTCTTCCTCTTTCGGATCACTGTATGCGTTGCCATTGCTCAATAATAAACTTTGCCTAGCTTTCTTTGCAAGTGGACTAGATGAAGTTGTAATGATTCCATACACATTATTGTCTGATAAATATTTTGGCGATCTTGAACTGTAAGGCTTTTTATTATTTAAATTAAAAATGGTTGCTCTACCGCCACTATTATCATCGTAGCTATTGTAATCGTCACGACGGTGGTCTGCAATTTCTGAACCAGAAATTTTAGCATTTATACGATTATTATATGATTTCGTAGGTTGCATATACCTTGACATTTTTCTATTCTTATATCCATTTTGTTGGCCAGCGAACATTGCCATGTTTCTAAACAATATTCTTAGGTGATAAGACTTTCGCGATTTGTAAATAGCTTTTTTTGAATGTGATGATGCACATGTATACGTGAAACTTTAGCAAAAAATTTCAAAAGTTTGTAATGAAAAATGTTAGATCGAGAGAGAGATTATAATTATTACTGTATTATTACCTTTGCGTGGTATTAGTATTACTGTATTGTTTTTTATAATAATAATAATATTATTATTATTAGCATTAGAGTCTATTATTTTATGTGATTTTTTTTTTTTTTGAAGCCAAACCCGCCAAAGTTTTAAGTGCAAAAAAAAAGGCTGTCGACCAGGGGTATTAGATGCTATTGCCGTATTATATCATAATAAACAGGTATAATAAATAATAGCTTGAACTACTTAACCAATCACAAAAATCCATCCGTTCATTTCAGACGCGCGTATTTTTTTTCTTCGTACATTCATTAATTCATATAGCCAAGGCCAGCAGGATAGCCTGGATATAGCACCAAAATCGCATCTTTGTGTAGCGTACTAAATAGCATTGTAAACTGTGTCTAGATGATGTAGCGAGTGCAATGCATAGTGTCTACAGTACAGTAGGAGTTCCATCAGGATACAGTGTGTGTGCATTTTATTATAATGAAATAATAGTCGTCTACAGAGTATATAGGTATATAGTCGTCTATATTAAAGCAACTAAATATAAATATATTATATATTATATATTATACAATCTCTTCACCTTACAAGATATTGTTATATAACATTACAACCAAATTAGACATCAATACGTTTACTATAATTCTTCATAACACTCTTTCCTTTGTAGAAACATAATTATTGATTTGTATCAATTTATATCATATACGTAAATATAATATAGTACGTAATATACTAATATAATTATTAATAAACAAATATAAAAAAAAAAGGAAACTAATGTATAGCTCGAAAATAAAAAACAGCGAAAGACTCCATTATCATAAAAGTGTTGCCAAAAAAAAGAGTGCAGGAAAACAATTACCATCTCTAAACAATAGCAATATATCAATCGTTGCAGATACAGGCTCGCGTAAATTTGTATCGTCCTCGTCTTCCACATCTTCAGTGTCATTTAATATCTCATATTATCGTTACAAAAATAATAATAATAATAATAGCGTAAATAACGAGTCTTCGTATGTTGGTGGTAATAGTACTAATAATGAAGAAGAATATAAAGTAAACAATTACGATGATAGCGCTTATAACTATTCAAACAACTATAATCAAGGATATGAAAGTAACGGGAATTATAATTATTATGAAAATAAAGTAGAAAACGTGGAGGCAGTCAACAACTACACCGACACGAAAAATAAAAATAATATGACAGCATTAACTACAGAAGGTTCTTTTGCTCCTTTATCAACCAAGCCTAGCATAATACATAGACAACAACGAAGACAACCGCCACGAAGGCCATACCGTTCGCCACCAAAACATCAAATTGAATTAAATCATTTAAAATCAACGACCGGATATTATTATAATAATTCCAATAGTCATCAACAACAACGCATGGTTGCAGTGAAGCCGCCTAAAACTGTACACCATATACGTGCGGCATATAGTGGAGTTGGTACGTTAAAAATATTATGTGTCAAGCCATTATTAATACAAATTGATAATTTCATAGCTCCAAGTAGGTGTAAGCGTGTCGTGAAATATGCAAACTCTAGGTTGAATTTTACAAATGAATCTGCAGATGTTGAACATGGTGATAGTCGGGCTAGAACAAGCACAGGATGTTGGGTATCAGAAGAATCGCAAATAAATCATCCTGATATAAAGTATATTAATGAATCATTGGCAAATTTAGTTGGATTTCCAGAAGAAAATTGTGAACCATTGCATGTAGTAAAATATACCGGTGGACAAGAATATTGGCCGCATAATGATTTTATAGAAAACCATAAATATCTGTCATGTGGGGGTAGGATTGCTACTATGCTTGTATATTTAACAGATTGTGCAGATGGTGGTGCTACCAATTTTCCTCTTTTAGATGTAACTATATATCCAAAACCAGGGACTGTAGTTTTATGGTATAATGTTTTACCAACTAGTGATGGGAGCCATGTAATTGTTGATCAACGAATGTTGCATTCTGGTATGCCAGTTGGACCAGCGGGGGAAAAAATGATCATGTGCAAATGGGTACATCCGTATGAATGGGTTGGTCAGTGATTGACCATGTTATTGGGGTGTGTGTGTGTATTACGTATATATATATATATATATATAATATATTTAATTCTTTTATTTCAAAAAATAAATTATTTTTGTCGGAAGAAATAGGTAATAGACTAGAATATGATCTACTGTAAAATACGCACGCACGACGGGCAAGGCATATTTCCCGTAATTAAGGTTAAATATATTTTATGATTTTATAAACTCTATTCCCGCACGTTGTCTCGTCCGGAGGACCCTTTGAGGGTGGAAGAACTGGAACCCAACATCTTCAACGATTAGACCTTTCGAAATAGCCCTTTCGTTCTGGTACACCCCCACGTCTATGTCGTCTACATACAAAATATACTAGCAGCCTGTATGTGACGAAGCCTATTATTCTTTCTTTTCAACTTAGTCTTTTGGTGCTCAGCTGCATCGTCTCTTGTCGTGTTTTATGATGATTATTTTGCAGTGACCACTCGTGCTTGTACTTGTTTAACGCGTTGCAATGCTACAGCACTATCTGTATAGATAACCACATTGTACATGAGAGATAGTGCTTCATTTAGAGCTATATGTTCCGCTGTGGTGCTGCTGATGTCATCCGCTCTTGCGTTAAATGTTAGGCGCTTCACATATACTGGATGAGCAGGTGGTGCCACATAATTTTCTATACGCTCACCTTTTACCTGTTTCCATGTTTCAGATCCTATGTTTGCGATCCCTAGTTTGTATTTATGGTTTAAGCTTGCTAGGCTTTCGCATGCCTTGATCTTGTTATTTACTATCAGAGTAGCAACGTTGTTTTTGTCAGCTAAAACTGCTCTTACCTCGCTGTTCATAATTGCCCCGAAAATTTGATGCTTTTCTATTTCCGCGCGCATTTGTTGATATGTGAATACCTTGATGTTCAGTTGTTGAAATTGCTTTATTTTTGTTTTCTTCCACTTTATGTCATCAATGATCAAAATTTGGTATCTTTTAATTTGATCCATGTTAACGAGGTTACTTCTGTGTTTTCTTTTACCTTTTCCTCTAATATCTAACACTACTAGTATGTTTTCTATTGTAAGTCTTTTTTTGATTCGAATACTAGATCTTTTAATATCTGTCATATTATTTAGTAATTCAGAAATATTATCTATTATATTGACGTTAACTTTCAATTCAGTTAGAAAGTTTCCATTGGGGCAAATGAACGCTTCTGAAATTTGGCAAAGAATCGTTCTAGTTTTTTCTCAATGTGAAATTGTGTTGCTGATACATTATCACGAAAGTCAAAGTATACTCCTAGGTAGCGATACCGTAAAGCTTCCCACGGCGTTTTCACGCCCTCTGCTGTGTATACGCTTGGTATTTTTGTAGCTTCCTCTGTTGTTAGATCTCGACTGGCGATGAACTGGACATCTGATGTCTTCGCTTCACCATATTATCTCCTCCCAAAATTCTATATATTTATGCTGGTAGATAATTTCCAGCTCTACCGTAGCTTCTTTATCTACTTTGTTTATAATCAGCCACTCTATATTTTCTTTCATTTCATTGATGACTATATTGTGATCGTTTTGTTTTTTTTGTAATGTTAATCGTATAAATGACACACGAACTTTTTCCATCCGACGGGCAAGGCATATGTTCACAATTTTTTAAGGGACTTTATCTTTTTTGTTCATACAGTAACAAAGCATTACTCTGTGGCAAGAGCGCAGAGTCTTCCCAGCTGGCCGGCCGGGCCGGGCTCCCAGCAGCTTACGAGTCTTTTCGTATTATAAGCTGCTGATGAGATTTCCAGCACTGGGAGCACATCACAATGTGCCAATAATAGGTCTGCGTTAGTCGAGTGCCTCGCCGCTTTGCGTATTACCTGGTACAGTACATTATATTTAATAGTAGTCGTCTACTACTGGTGGTAAGCAAAGCTACCACCTTTGGTGGCCTGCCCGCCTGCTGGCCTGCTTCTAAAATGATGATGATGCATGCCATGGCATGCCAGCATGCCCTACCACCTGTGTGGTAAGGCATGCTGGCTTGATGATGCACAAAAAAAAAAAAATACATAATTATAAAATAAAATGTATCTTTAACAAATCTAACAAAATGACGCACATTATATTATAAACTTCAAATAAACTACTGTATTGTATCAATTCCTATTTTGTAATTCGAATCATTATCATATTCTTTAATAAGGGACGATATTCAAGATGCTGTCTATGAATTATTTCCTTCTATGTGCAGTATTTGTACTCATTTTTGCATATGTTGTTTATTCATACATGCAACAAGATGCCTCGAAGGCTCAAGCTCTTAAAGAGAAAGTCATTGTTATTGATTGCAGAAATCAAAACGAATGGGATAGAGGGCATGTCAATGTTGGGAATGTTTTACACATACCACTACCACAATTAGAAAATTCACCGAAGCTTGCAAAGATTCAAAAAGATACTCCAATTATGATTCATTGCGCTGTTGGTGGTAGATCTGCAAAGGGAAAAATGATCTTGGAGGCAAAAGGATACACAGACGTTGTAAACAGTATGACTATTAGTATGACAGAAGCAGCATTAAAAGCAGCGCAATAATGTCATATATAACTAACCAAAAGCAAGGTGCTTTGAATATATATACGTATATATATGTCAGTAAGCATTAAAATAATAAATTAAATGGATTCCTTTTTTAAATTTTTTTTTATTGGACCACACACATTATACGCGTATCTTACGAGGCTGAATTGTCGCTTAAATATTCATCTTCATCGTCCTCCAATATAGCATTGATTTCATTTGAAAGATTCATTTCTAAAATGGAACTTTTTTCATCATTGACATTTGAATTCACGCCATTCTCACTGACTTCCATCATTGTTTCTCCTTTAACGGTGGTGCTGCCAAGATCTGTAACAACTGCTAATTTGGACTTTCTGCCTTCTTTCCACATTGAATCTAAATGTTTGTTATATTGGCTGTAACGTTTTACAAATGATGGCCTAGCACGAAATGATGGACTGGATTTTGCTGTTGGTGATGAGAATTTATTAAGGTCTATAGACGTAAATGTTGGTCTGCGTTTAAATCGTTTTGTTTCATTATCAGGAGTCAAAACTGCGCCCGGCATCGGTTTATACGACGAACGAGCGGCCTGTGGGGAATTAATTGTATTGGCAGTACTATTTCCATCTGTTTTTGAAATAATCTGATCTAAAACAATTTCTCGTTCAACATCTATATCTTGATCTTGCTGGACATCAGCATTGATTGGTTTTTCATTGTCATCGTCATCAATACTTAAATCTAAATTAAATATCTGTGCATTACGGCTACTACTTGTAACATTCTTGCTCCCATTCGAATTGAAGCTACAATCATAAAAGAACTTCGAATTTCCAGCAATATCAAGCACAACATCAGTACCATTATGACGAGAGTTTTCTAACATATTAAAACATTCTAAAAACAACTCATAGACATAGTTTTTTTCCTTTATGTCCTCCTTTTCATACTTGTTATTATGATTTATTTCGTCTTTTGTTGGAGGATTATATCGAAATTTCTCAGTGGGGTATAATAAATCTTCTACTGTAGTAGCAAACACTTGTGATGCGCAAAAATGGTACATGAAGTCTAAACTTTCAGCGTCCATACTCCATATGAAACCTTTACATCTCCGATCTTGAAAATTGCTTGCTGCTGCTTTTGCTGGTGACATATATGAAGTCGTAAAAGAATCCGTCTTGATAGTACTTGCAAATGATGCTAATTTTGGTATGTCAACTCCATAAAATTGCTGTGCAGCATATTTGTCTTTAATCCGACCGAAGGTTAGCATAACGGGCCTTTCAGCTTCAACAATTTTTTTGATCATTTCACGGTACGAGTAACACAATACACTGGCATTGTTTACTCCTAGTAATATATCACCGACTTGAATATCATGTTGTAGAGCTTGTCCTCGTACGCCCTTACCACCTCCTCCCACCACACCGTAACCAGTTGGTGATTTAACAACTGAGATCCCAATCGGTCCAGGTTGGATGAAATCTGCATTCACAATTTTCATACGAGTTCCAGTTAAAAATTTTCTGTGTAAAAAAGTGTCTGAATCGAATATTTCATTGCAAGTAGCTTCATCTACACTGCGCCCAGGCGGTGGTGGTCGCATACATTCCGATGCATCGTGCATTAACGATGTAAACATTGCTAAGGTGGTGCTTCGCAACATACAAATAGCATTTTTTACAATTTTTTTGTTGCCATTTGTTGCATCGATATATTTTGCTCTATTATGTATAATTTCTAATGATTCTTTCATGTGAAATTCGACAACCGCAGCAAGTTCAGCAGGCCATGCTGGAATGGTTTCATTGTGATGCTCCCTAGTCCAAGTCATTGCACCTGGTAATGGACGAAGTTGCATTGGATCGATTACTTTTTTTCCATTTAAATCAATGATAAGGCATTGTGGCATGACTTCAACGACTCTCTCATACATAAAATTGCTAGTATGTATTCCCATGATGAAAGGTAATGGGGCATGTAAATAATCGACTAACGATGGAGGGACTAATGGAATATAAACGAAAGGCCATTCCAAAGGATATAGCAGTGATAACAATGCTTCAGTAACCTTAGTAACGTTGCCTAAATCAAAGCCATGTATCAAAATTTTCTGTTCCATTATCATAGCCCCTAAAATGTGTAAGATATAATGCTCATCTAAATGATCAGCTAATACATGATAGCAACTGTCATCAACAGTTGGTAAGCCTTTTTGAACAGGTCCCCGTTGAAAACTATTTTTTACCGTATCCATACCGCGACATTTTAAACATAGATTTATATTAACCGCTCTTGGTGGTAAAATTTGAGATACAATTTTTTGAAAAAATACTTCAACAATATTTAACGAACGTGTAGACATATTATCAACTTGGTTAAATGCGACATCATGTGCCCATTTTAGACATGTCTCGAAAAATGTAAATAACGGCCATCTAGACACTATGACAAGCGCTTCGGGTTCAATCACTTTTGTTGTTATAAATATAGGTTGTTCATTTATATTATCATTTTGCTTTTTATTGCTATCATTATCCATGGACTTGATGCTATCATTATCAACAGGTATTCTGTACGTTTGCTCTACATAATGTAACAAACATGTAGCAAAAACATGATGTCCCTCAGCTTGTGTTAAAACAAAAGGAAATGTTACAGCTGGTTTTATATTACTATTGCTATTGCTTTTTTTATTATCGTTATTATCATTATTATTATTAGACGTATTTGACTGATTTGCTTCTGATGATAGTGGTGGTATGGTGGAAGACGATGAAGAATTAGAAATACTGGATGAAAGAGATTCTTCAGTAGAGGATGCTTCTAAGCCATCCAGAGATGGTAAGCAAAACAATGGTAAAGCTTGTGGAAATGGAGCACCTTCCCAATCTTCTTCTGGAAACCTCGCTTTTACTTTTAACTTCATATCTTCATATTCGTTTAATTGTTGATTTTCGATTTTTTTCGGTGAAATTTTTTGCTCCAAGCTAGTTTGTTTCAACGTACATATTGCAACATAATCAATCAGCCTATCTTCTTCTGTCATTTTTGCTACCTGTGTGTGTATATATATATATATATGTATATTATCTCTAACAACATGATATATATTTAACCTAACTATGTATATTTATTATATAGACGAATATATATACTGTTGCTACTGGCATATGCATTTTTTTAAATAATAAAAAAGACTTGCTTTGTGTTCACGCACCAGAGAGAGAGAGTGATGATGATGCGGACAGCTGGACTACCTAAATACTATTCTTATGCTAAATAAACAGTGCTATGTTCATATACTTTTTTAAGGGTTTCGTAACAGATTTGTGTAAAACTTCTTGTTCAATAGTTTTTTGAATCCCACCATGCTGGGCAAGCCAGCAAGATTGTAGGAGCTACTATTATTGGTGGTTATTTGCATTTATCTATTTAACTCTCTATTATAATAATAAATAAATAAATATATATTAGTAGTATCATATGTATTAAAACTTATTGTATCATTATTTTGAAAAAATATACAAATTTTATATTTTTATAAAACTGCCAATCTACAACGAAATATCATGGCTACAAATGTGATTGTTGCGGTAAGGGCCCGCCCATTCAATAAGCGGGAGAAAGGATTAAATAGTAAATTATGTCTTAAAATGGAAGATGGCTTATCAACTGTTATTACAGATTTAACGAATGGTGAAGACAAAATGTTTACGTTTGACCATAGTTACTGGTATGATACGGCGCAAGAAACTGTATTCAATGATCTTGGAAAGACGGTTGTAGATAAAGGTGTAGAAGGTTATAATGGTACAATTTTTGCATATGGGCAAACTGGCAGTGGTAAAACTTACAGTATGATGGGGGTAGAAGGGGATCTTGGACTTATACCTAGACTGAATGTTTCATTATTTGAAAACTTACAAAAAACTTCAACAAAAAATCATGATTACTTCATAACGGTTTCATATTTAGAAATCTATAATGAGGTGATTAAAGATCTTTTGAACCCATCAGATGCGCATTTAAAAATCAGAGAGCATCCGGATATGGGTATATACGTAGAAGGCCTTGCGGAAATTAAAGCTTCTGGACCAGGAGATATTGAAAAATTTATAGAACAGGGCAATAAAGTCCGCACTGTGGCTGAGACAAAAATGAACGCACGTAGCTCTCGCTCCCATAGTTGTTTTACAATACGCATTTCACAGAAAACAGTAGAGGAGCTTGATGGGGGGGTGACACGTGAATCGAAATTGGATTCGAAATTGAATCTAGTCGATCTTGCAGGATCTGAAAGAGCAGGGAAAACGGGTGCGCAAGGTCAACAATTGAAAGAAGCAGGAGCGATTAATTTATCGTTAAGTGCACTAGGAAATGTTATTAATTCATTAGCTAAATCGAAGAAAGGTCACCATATACCTTATCGCGACAGTAAATTGACGCGATTGTTACAAGAAAGTCTTGGTGGAAATGCCCGGACAGTCATGATAGCAACACTTTCACCTGCTGATGATAATTATGATGAGTCGTTAAGTACGTTACAATATGCATCACGAGCAAAGAAAATACAAAATAAAGCTAAAAAGAATGAGGATGTTAATGAAAAGGTGATTCGTGAATTGAAAACAGAAATTGATGACTTGAGGGCACAGCTTGCAGCATATGCAGAAGGAAAGCCATTGCCAACTAGCGGTGGAAAAGCAGATGATGAGATTATCGAAGAATATCAACGAAAAATGGCAATATTAGAAAAAGCAAAGAAAGAATCATGGGAAGAAAAAGAGAAATTGAGTAAGCAATTTGAAGAGGAACGGAAAAAAATTTTAGAGAATGAAAATCATATTAGAGATGTCATGCAAACTGTGAAAGAGGAGAATGTCGAGTTAATCAAACGATTGAAAGCATTGCAGCATCAAAAAAAAATGTTAGTAAAAGAATTTAAAGGAAAAAAACTAAATTATGAAAATGTAAAACACCAATTAGAGAAAAACATGTTGGCATATAATGATTTAATGAAAAAAGATGCTAGTGGTGATCATGCCGTAAAAGATGACTTGGAAAAGCTACTTATAGTAATTGAAAAAGATAGGCGGCAAGTATTAACAGATAAAGAAGAATTAGAAGATATTAAAGAGATGATTAAAGAGAATGAGGAAAGGCAAACTGAGGAAAGGGCTAAAATGACCACGCATAAATTAATGTTGCAACAAGATCAGCAATTACGTTCTGCAATTGTTGAGGAAGAACGAAAAAGATTTTTAAAAGAGAAAGAAGATTATTTACAAAGTGTTTTAGATAAAGAGAGAGAAAAATTAAAAATGGAAGCGGAGGCGGAGGTTGCACGTGTGAAAGCACAATATAGACGTACAGGAGGTACGGATAAAGGTCGAGAACGACAATTGGAGATAAATGCGATTCAAAATTCAACTGATAAAGAAACATTATTGCTTGAAATAAAAGCATTAAAACAAAAACATGAACATGAAATTGAGGTAATTGAAAATGAATATAAGACAGAATTGAAAAAGAAACAAGAAGAGACAGGTCGTATGATTAAATTAATAGTAGATGGTTATGAGCTGGAGATGAAACGAATGAAAAAAAAATTTATTACTTGCTCTAAATTATTAAGTCAAGCAATACATGACATTGAAGTTTTGAATGCAAGGAACGAGAAGCATAGTAAAACTCCAAATGGGGTAAAGTGAAATCATGTATCATACACATATACTTCGTAATATTATTAATATTATTGGTTAGAAATAAAAAAATTAAAATACGCATTTGCACATTTCGTTACTATTTTTATTTTTTTAAAATATTTATTATAATATTTATGTAAGCCTACTCCTATAATAGACACTACGTAGCTACTGTATTAACCTTATTCCTATATACATCAAGCGATTTACCATATATGCGTATAACGTACTGTATAATTGAATAATGTTATCATACAAAATAAAAAACAACCGTAATGATGTGTGAAATGCACACACATGTTGCACATCACATTTTACATGATCCACATGAACACATCAGCACATCACATTACATGATCCACATTTACAAGCCAATGTATATTATTAGTTTATTCGCAACTAGAAAAGAATAGACATACTGTGCAAACATATATTCATAGTATTATACTGTAATATATAATCATTTGTTATATATATCATATATATATTATATATATATTATTATTATTATTAAATATTATCAATTTGTCATGTCCGGTGTATCGTTAACAGCACTTGCAGCACAAATTAAAAAGTCGAATAAAGATTTAGTTACATCTCAATCACTGACAAAAGAAGAAAAGTTAGAATTAAAGCGAAAGCGAAGAGCTGAAATTGCTAGACGAGATCAAGAAAAACTTGAAAATGCAGCAGCAATTAAATTACAATCTATTTTTAGAGGTAGACATGCAAAACGTGTTGCTGCTCTTGAGCGAGAGCGTTTGAAATATATTTTAACGCAATCTATTCGTTTTAAAAAGACGAAAAAGCACGTTGCTGGATATTTACGCTCCGTACAACGAAATTATGATAAATGTTATCAATTATTACTACATGAGGAACAAAAAGAAGAGCGTATTAAGGAAGCGAAGAAAGACAATGCATTAAATGATGAAATTTGGCCAATATTATTTGATGCAGAACGGTATGGAATGGAATCTTTTAATCGTGAACTTGCAATAACAATTTTAAGAAGAGAAGGGAATGATATATTAAATCGACCAGTAAGTTCTGATGGGAGGACGTTGTTACATCGTTGTTGTTGCAAATCATATTCTATAGCTGGTGAAATTTTATTGTCTTTCGGAGCTGATCCATCTATTTATGATAATAATGGTCATCAACCATTGCATGTGGCATCGTATTATGGGGAGAAAGAAATGGTAGTTTTATTAATTGCATATGGTGCAAAAGCAAATTCTATGGAACAGCAAGATCAAAGTACAGCATTACACTTGGCATGTTATGAAAATCATCTATCAACAGTAAATCATCTAATTGATATAGGCGGGGCAAATGTTATAGCTAAAGATTGTCATGGTATAACTCCATTACATGCAGCAGCATACCGTGGGAATATAAATATTGTACAGGCTTTGTTGAAACAATGTAACGATGAATGTAAGAATAATAGAGAAACTAAAAATTCACATTTTTCCAAGAAAGGAATTAGCATATACGAAATGACATCGATTCAATCGAAACGTGGTGTAACTCCAATGATGTGTTGTAGCTACTTTCGTTATCGAGAAATCATGCTTTTATTGGCATCCAATATGACTGCAAAAAGTTTGAGTTTAAAAGATGAAGATGGTTATGCTGCAAGGTAAAGTAACATTTTATTCCCCGGGAACTACAGTCAGTATTATATCCCTCTTACTAACACATGATTGTATTTCCTTATGGTTCGCTTTGCAGTACATATGCGCAGCATGGGGCTTCTAGAGATATCGTATTGCAAATGAAATCTAAAGTTAAAGACCCATTATCATTTACTAGTTTCATGCAGGACAATACTCCTCGAGATATTAATTTATGATGAAATAAAAAGTATATCATATTTAAATGATTATTATTACACATTATTTTACGAAAATATACTCGTAAAATTTGAGCCATCTTAAACACATGTTAATTTTATTCTTTGTATAATATATATATATATATATATATATTTACTTAATATATATATAATATATTATGATGCGAGTCGGGGTATTTTTTTCTTTTACGAACGAAAGAAATTAAAATTATATTTTTACACACGTTAATATTCAGGAATATATGCATAAGTCATATATCATAATAATAATTTTTTACATTTTGTTTCATAAGATAGTCTTAAATATGCCAATGTTTCTTTTGCAGTTACTGTAGATTTATTTAAAATTTCAATAAACTGTTCACGTGTTGTAATTCCGGTTGCTTTCGACGCTATTAGATCCTGCGTTGTGCTACTCCATGAAGTAAACATATTGCATACTGCCTTTGCTTCCTCTTCCTTGTTCGGATTAAATATTAAGTTATTATCAATTATAGCGCAATCTGTAGTGCCAGCAAGTCCATTCATGGCAACACCACAATCAACTAATGCCAAGACAGCTGCATTACAAGCGGTAGATAACACTGATCCATCATCACGAAATACAGCTATTGAAATGGTAATTGTTGTTCTAGGATACTTGTCTCTAATTATTAAACTTTCAACTATCTTTTTCAAAATTTCACGGTATTCTCCTTGTCCTGAATCACGTGTATCACTATCTATTGACCAGTTGACTTCGACATCACAATATAAATTATTTCTTACATTTTCTTTCGGCCCAACAACACCTGCCACAATAATTGTATCCCCATTTATAAATTTTGCTGAACCCTCCGTATTATTCAACAAACCGATTGTGATTTCTTTCATATCTATTGGTCCACTTTATTGCTCTGCATACTTTTTGTTTGTTTGCTGGTCTTGGTTTCCTTTCATCTTGAACAACAAATCATAAATAATATAATAACAAATTATTATTATTCCCCAAACCAGCAAACCTGGCAAAGGTTGCCAAAAAAGACAAGCGAAGACGCAGTACAGATGGTAAGCGAAGAGGCGAGGGTCTCGACTAAAGACAAACCATACAAAAAAGTTCACTGCTGCACCACTTATTATTGTTGCTATTATGAAATGATAATAATAATATTTGCTACAAGGTATTTACCATTACATAGCGCATATTTTCCATCAAATTTCATCATTTTCATCATTTTCAACCTAAATTCTTCTATTTCATTGTTTTCGTGATGGATTTTTCAGTTCATTACATGAAAACAAAGGAAAAACATTGAAAATACCTTTTAAAACTTAGGCTCCACTAGTATACCATTTTTCCTATCAATTGGCAAAATAATTTTGACATTTCTTGTTTTCAGAAATTAGGGATAGCAGAATTTTTGGCATCAAATTTATACATAAAAATTTATACTTAAATAAATTATTA
>JACKZZ010002767.1_pt1 | contig 16777 bp, 13 predicted proteins | sample 8027871 | NCBI WGS metagenome assembly JACKZZ01 (sample SAMN15724774, study PRJNA655200) | protist metagenome | isolation source: fluorescence activated cell sorting (FACS) single amplified genomes of... | place: USA: West Boothbay Harbor, Gulf of Maine | collected 2000-07-19
GACGCGCCATTGTCTCATGCCTTTATGACCGTCAATATGCACTGGGCGAGCTCTATCGTTGCTTTTGGCTCTACGACCACTCTGACGGCCACGACTTTATGCTCTTTATTCGGGCAACCTAGAATTTTCTACAGAATGTCAAAGGACGGATTGCTCTTTGAAAGTTTTTCGACATTGTCGAAAGTTTCTCGAGTACCTGTGTTCGGAACTATAGTCACTGGAATCGGAGCTGCAACCATGGCAGTATTTTTTGATATCGACACGTTAACAGACATGATCTCCATTGGCACTTTGATGGCCTTCACAGTCGTATGTCTTAGCGTGTTAATTTTGCGATTTGAAGTTGTCTCAAGCCAAATGGCCGAAACAAAACAAGAAGACTTAGCGGCGGACCCCGCGGTTCGAGGTGACATGGGTGTGAAAGAAGCCGGGGAAAAGGGGGACTCATGCCCTTTCCCTACTGATTCTGGTGGTATCGCGAATGCGGATAGTACGCGAATAATTTCCGAAGGCGGCAAAAAGCTAGGCAGCGAGGCCCTTTTGATTGTAAGTTTTTTCGTTCTGTCATTTTTCATGAACCTTGTATGGGTATCCAATACGCAGAGTAAGTCTAAGTCTTACGCGGTTGCACTGTTTGGAATTGCATCGTTTGCCGTAGTGTACAAACTTTCTCAATGTGAACAGGCGGAGTGCATCTGTTCTTTCCAGTGCCCTTTCGTGCCATGGTTTCCCTGCATCGGAATCACATTTAATATGCACTTGATAATGGGTTTACCAGTTAGTGCATTTTACCGGATGTGCATTTGGAGTTTGATTGGATTTTTTATTTACTTTTTTTATGGGATGAAGCACAGTTCGCTAGAAATACCGCACAGCGGGTATTCCGGTGTGCCAGAGGTACCCGAAGAGTCGGCATTGATTGCGGACGAAGCGGACAAAAATAATAATGCCAATTCAGCGCATGTTTAAAAACTCTTAGAATGGGGGGTATCAGCGCAGTTGCAGGTGTTTTGCCGGTTGGGGTTAGAGCGTGTAAAACTTTTCATGTTTAATTTTACCGAAGTTATATGAATTACCCACTCACAAATTTAATATGAATAGTATGATAATCACCTTTTAACACAAGAAAAGAAATACTATCACTCTTGCAATTGTTCATTGGAATATTAAATTGTTCCTCAGGGATTAAAAAAAATCAAATTAAAATATCAAGCCTAGGTTTAGGGTTGAAACTGAAATCGCAATTTGTATAAAATGAGAGTCTTAAAAATATACTATATAATTTGTTTTTTTAATAGTAATGGTCGATCGCCTCGTACAAACTATCAAAACCATTTCCCTTGAATGCATTCAAAAAGATTATTTTCTCGTGTTTCCCGTCAACAGGGCATTTAAACAAACTGGAAATCTCTTCTGGGGAAGGGTACACCCTTCCATCGGGGATGTACTGGTTAGTGTCATAATTGCAAACTAGCAATTTGTAAGATTGTCGCATGGTGTCTTCATTAGAAAGGAAACGGTATGTTTTTGCCGCCTCTGCGACTTTGTCTCGATCCTCTAGGCGAACGACGAATACAAAAACGGAGACCCTCATGCTGTCGTAGTAAAGCTTCCAGAATGGTTTTAACTCCTCCTTTCCCGCCAAATCCCAAACGTGCAATCTAAGATTTTGTACAGGAACCAATTCGTAATTGAACCCCTGCGTTTCGCTAAACTGAGCCCCAACATCATTCAATTTCATTCTGTAAAGAAGCGTCGTCTTCCCAGAGTTACTAAGCCCCAGCATGAGGACATTGGAGTGCTTTGTAGATTTGCCCCCCATACCCCTCCTGCAGGCTTATTTTCTTGGTTTCGACTAGCGCTCCTATATATTTATCAACATTTGCTGCCTGAAACCAAACACACGAAGAAAGCACCGTGGGCAAAATTTCTGCGCATTTATGGAAAATTAAAAGAACCTTGATCCTTATCTCTAATATATAATTGTTATTACTCATTCACGATGATGATAAAACATAAGAAAGAACGAAGAAGAGGAGAGAAGAAGAAAAAATATGATTATTATTAAATAAAAATTAAATTATCAAAAATATGTGATCGATGTGATGATGTTGTTCTTTCTTTTGCTTTTGTTGTTGATGCTATTACGTGCCGAATATTACTCGTTCGTTTTAATTATATTTTTGATGGATTCGTTACATATTCCATTATGATATTTATTTATATAATTTTAAAATAATATTATATATATAGTAATAAGTAATTAGACGACTAGTACATACACAGCATAATTTATTCCAGTAAATATTATTTAATATGGTGGCGGCGGCGACTGAGGAGCGAGAGAAGAATTATTATTGGTAGTACTTAGCTTTATACGATAAAAATAAACAAAATAAAAAAATAAGAAGAAAAAAATACTTGAATGTCATTATTATAATACACGTCGAGAGGAGAAACGTTTCCATTATGTGACAGATGAAATAAAGGAAACAAAAACACAAAACGTTTAGGGGTTAGGGCGTTCTTTTAATTTTGTACATTGATCATACACAAGCTCCTCTAAATAAATTTAATTATTTTCTACTGGTTCAGGATGCGGGCCAAAGCCGTTTCCGTTATTCTGTTGATATTCTGTACCATGGTACAAACCACTGAAAGCACAGCTTCAAGTGATCCAGCAGCAATCACTTCCCCCGACCTTTTGTACGCCAGGGCACACTGTGAGTCGTGGGATTCTCATATCAAAATTGAAAGGTTCGAAACTAGCGATTGCACTGGCGATGTCAGTACCCCGACGTACGCAAAGGTTGATACATGTGAAAGCAACCAAAAGTATATTGTTCAAGGGACAAGCATAAAAATGGAGCTGTATCCAGACGACGCGTGCGAGCAAGAAACTGTTACGACAATGTTGCACAATGGTGCTGAATGCATAACCCAAGGCGATCGGTCAACAAGGTACACCGTTGGGCCCACAAACCACAAGGTGGTGATTTACGAACCGCATACGACGTCCGATTGCTCTGACAACGTGGTGCCAATGATCCTCGGCCAAGACGATTGCACGAGTGCAAACACAAAATTCGTTTGCCTTGAAAATAATTACGTGGAATATGCGGCATATGATGAGAACAGCAAAGGTTGCAAGGGGACGCCGACTACACATACTCTATCAACCACATGTAAACATATCGCGGACAGTGCTCACCTGCCTGTAGATGGCCAAATGTTCAAGTGGTGAAGGTCCGCTTGGAAAGATTTTGCCAAGAAACATTTTGAAATGGACAATATTTATCACACACACCTAAAGCTTTTTTTTTTATCACACACATAATGCTACCCCTCATGCAAGGGCAAACCGAAAGGCTAGTAGAGGAATACCGGCCGCTTTTAAAGACGTTCCAAACGAAAAAGACCCCGCTTCTGCGTTGTCGGTTTTCTCCCCGAAACATTTTGATGATTTCCGGGGCCATCGTTAGCTAAAAGTACGGAGAACCGTACCTCGTACAGTGTATCATACGGTAAAAAAAAGTAAAAAAACAAAAATATCTTATATCATATAAACAAGAAAATTGGCTGTGTTATTTAAGTAATTAAATTTAGCGTCCTCATACCCTAATCCTAACTAGATATATAATTTGTTTTTCTTATCATATGTGTGTTTATCTCATCCAAACACTCTCGTCTCCATCCGAATCCCCGCCTGCTCTAACATCGTGAGCGGCCCTCTTTCACTGACGCCAGAATATCCTGAACAACGGCCCCAGCGCTCTGGATGGCACCGTTTATGTAGCCAAACCCGTCTTTTGCATACTCTGCCCCTGCCCAATATAACATGTTTTGTACAGGTTCGCGTAGAGTGTGCCCTACCGACGTCCATGCCCCTGGTGGCAAATACGATGTGTATGCTCCGCCGATGTAAGGCTGGGCTGCCCAGTTGAAATCAAGCAAATTCAAAATTAATGACGAGTTTTTCGCCTCGTCTCCAAGCGTTTTGGAAAGCCAGTTGGCAATGAATGTGACGCGCTCCTCGTGCGTGAGTCTCATCATCTGGGTGCTTGTTTCACCTTCGACAAAACACAGCAAGACTCCTGGAGACCCGGCATACGGTGTGTTATCGAAGCAATTTGATAGCAAGTAATCATTTTTGCCAAAGGGGGGCGTCGACGCCAAAATTGTTCCAGTGTGGCCCTTCTTTCTCCAGAATGGGTGGGGGTATATGAGCTGCGCCTTTACCGAATTTCCCATCGGCATTCGCTGAAACAGTTGATCCTTTTCAAATGGCAACGGCGGCCAAAATACGATACCTTTCCCGGTGGTAGGCGGGGCACCGGTTACAATAGCATACCGGGCCCTTACTTCTACCGCCCGATTTCCACTGTCCCCATCGTCGGCGCTCACCGTAATGGGCAGGGCGCCTTCACCGCAGTCGGTTTCCACGTCTGTATCACTGTTGCCCAGCGCTATACGGCGAACGGGGGTGCTGAGGAGCACACGATCGCTTCCCAATTCTTTCGCCATTTGAAATGTGGGGGCTTGCGTTCCCCCTCTCACACGGTACTGCTGTTCGTTCACCACAAGATTTTTCATCCCATCGGCAGCCCTGATGTAAAATACAATGTGCAAGAAGGATACCACGTCCGGACTCTGAGCAATCATGGTTGTACAAAGAACGTTTAGCACCGTTCGGCTCTCTTGTAACTGCACCGTCTCGTTTATCCAAGACGTAAACGTTTTTGAATCCCATGCCCGGGCATTCTCATTCAAATAGGGGTGTTCCAAATCGATTGTAGCCGCGTACGAATCCAGCTCGTCCCACGCCCTCTTCAACTCGGCTTGAACATTCTTTGGAAGTTTATGAAAAGCGTCCTCCAGCGTTGTAAATTTGTGCACGCCTGTGGTAGCGTAAAGGGTTGACATAGCTGTTACTTTTGACGCATTGGGGGGCGTGTAGCTGCCAGAAAAGACTTCAAACCCCAAATCTTCTACAATTAATTCCCAGCTATGTGGTTGAACGGTACTGTTCCCTATCCACTGCCCCCCGAGTTCCACAACATAGTCGGACTCCACGTCTGGGCAGTGACTCTTAAGGCAATAGTTTTTTGTGCGCCCACCCGTAGCGTTGGACGCTTCCAGAACCACTACGGACATATTATTTGCAACTAACTTCCTGGCAGCAGAGAGCCCAGCATACCCAGCACCAACAATAACGACGTCGGCACGCATTTGTTTAATTTCACAAACACGCGACCCGGCGATTTCCCCGCGGACGTGTACGGCCAAACCCACACACAAGATAACAAGAGCGCCCCACATTTTGTCGGCAGAATAAGAACAATTATAGAACGAAGTTGTGAATATGTAGAAAGATAAAGAAGACCTTTCAACGACCGACATCAACTTTTAAATGTGATGGCGTGGTGTGGGAGCAGCTCGAAGTCTATATTATTAACTCGTATTCTAATATTTTTGGTGGCTCGGTTGAAAAGAAATGAAGAAGAAGAAGAGAGAAGAGAAAGAAAACAGAAGAAGAAAAAAAAGGAAGGATAATGTCATTATAATAATATATATTAATGGGGATATATCATCATCATCATATCACCGGAATAATGATAGTCGTTCTAATTATTTAATAATAATAAAGGAATTATTTGAGGATGATGGAGGAGGAGGAGCGGACTGACTCTCTCGCTCAGTGTTCAGCAGTGTTTTTTCAGCACCACCATTCAGTGTGATTTTTAATAGAGGAGAAGCCCCCTTCAGAGCTGGCATTTTACGGAGGGTGCCCGTCGTGACTTACATGTATAGGTATGTATGCACGTACCCCACTTAAGAACTGAAGATCGAACAAAGGATTCGCTTACGGAAGGATAGGATAAGAAAATCAAAATTTGATATACTTGCCCGAGTATCAGCCCGCTGTGTGCAGTCAACTAGAAAACTCGTCAGTAGCGATGTTGTGCTCGCGCGTTTGCCGCTTCAGCCTCAACTCTTGCGCTGGGAGGGTGTCTTTCTCGACATTTAATGCGCCGTTGTCAGGAAATGCGATGCCACGTGCCGGTAGTACAGCAGAAGCGTTGGGGACGTTTATGAGACTTCCAGCAGTCCCGTTATCTGGCGTAAATGACCTAGATGCTTGCTTTGTTGGCGTCCCTATGGATATCGGAACCTCGTTGCGCCCCGGGTGTCGCTTTGGTCCTCGGCAGGTGAGGGCAGAATCCGTAATGATGCGACCGTACAATATGGCCACCCGTGCAGCGCCATTTGACTCACTCCAAGTGGGCGATATTGGAGATGTGCCTATAAATACGTTTGATCTGAAGAAAAGCGTGGACATAATATCGAATTTTTACACTGAAAATATTGTTTCGAAGAGCGTAATACCTCTTACTATAGGTGGGGATCACACGATCGTCTTGCCAATATTGCGTGCAATGGCGCAGCAGCATGGGCCGGTAGGCCTCGTTCATATTGATGCGCACGCTGATGTTAACGACGAAATGTTTGGAGAAAAGATTGCTCATGGAACCCCATTTCGAAGGGCCGTGGAAGAGGGCTTGTTAGACTGTGATCGTGTTTATCAGATTGGGTTGCGTGGTACTGGGTACGCGGCGGAAGATTTCGACTGGTGCCGTGACCAGGGCTTTAATGTAGTAACTGCAGAAGAAATTTGGCACAAAAGCCTAGTAAATTTAATGGGGAAAGTAAGGAAGACCATGGGGAACAGACCCATTTACCTAAGTTTTGACATTGACAGCCTTGATCCATCTTTTGCTCCTGGTACCGGAACACTGGAATGCGGTGGATTGACCGTTTTTCAAGCTTTCGAGGCGATCCGTGGTTTGCGCGGGTTAAATATCGTCGGCTGTGATTTAGTTGAAGTTTCACCGCCTTATGATATGACTGGAACAACAGCCTTAACAGCATCCAATCTTTTGTACGAAATGCTGTGTGTGTTGCCAGGAGTTAAAACTATGTGATGTGCGTTTTAGAGTTGGTTTGCTTCTCTTAAATTACAAGCTTTCGTTAGTTGTACTTATTATAGTCGTCTATTAAACTCGTCTTTTGATGAATGCCTATATATAACGTAAATAATGGTTCATATAAAAAATCAACAATTTTTACAAAAAAACGTGAGAAACCCGTTATATAGGTAATGTGTACTTGTATTATCTCTTAAAATATTAACGAAAGTGACGTTTTTACGGGGAACACTTTGATATATTAGTAGTGTAGATAGATTTACAAGTACGTAAATAAGATAGGAAATTCAACTCGAAAAAGTTAAACACAAAGTTGCACAAGGTAAATAGCAGGCAAAATAACAAAAAAAGGAAGAAAAATGACATGTTGAGTTTATTTTTTTCCCTCCACACTGTCCGATTAAAATGACTTCTATTCTTCTTATAATAGACCGACTGACTACTATATTATTTTATTATTATTTTATTAATTATTATTATTTTTTTTTTAGTTGTCTAAATATATATTATTTTATTATTACAAGAAACTTTGAAATTTTAACTTATACGTATATGTATACAATAAAGAATTCGAGGGAAGGAATTCCAGTCAGTGGAGAGGCATACCTTCAAATATTCTTAAATTGACGAGTGGAGGACGGGTTGAAGCGATATTTTACGATTTGAAGGTGAAAAGATGAGCGGGCTAGCTTCGGAACCTGAGACCGGCTTCAGGGATGCCAGGGGCCCATCACGAGCTGACGTTTCGGTGCAAGCAACTGGCATGGATGCCATTGTCAGTAAATTCTCAGCCGAAAAGAAAGGGTATTTTCAAGATCCATTTTTGAAGTACTTTGCCCCCAGTTCGGCCCAGCGCCGTGCCCCGCTCATTAATCGTGGATACTACGCCCGGTTCAAAGCCATTGATACAATTGTACACAGGTTCTTGTCGACAGAAAGTTCAAGAAAACACCAAATAGTTGTGCTCGGGGGTGGCGTCGATACTCTCTTTTTTCGGTTAGCAGCCAACGACAAGGCGTTTTCTGAAAAGGCTGCAGTATATGACATAGATTTTAAAGCAGTGACAAAAAGGAAAATTGAAACGATCACCACGAACGAGGAACTGCGCGGTCTTATCGACTTAACGGAGGGCGAGATGGCGGAGCTGCTACAGTCGGACGCACCAGACTCTCTGCACTCTACGAGTTACCATGTTATCCCGGCTGACCTAAGGGATTTGCCACATCTAACCGAAACGCTACAGAAGTCTGGCATCGACGGCACAGCGCCAACCTTGTTTTTGTCGGAGTGCGTGTTAGTCTATATGAAAGCCCAATTTTCGGACGCACTCATTTCGTGGGCAGGCAAGAATTTTAACCGTGGAGTGTTTGTTACCTATGAGCAAATATTGCCGAATACTCAGTTTGGTCGTGTCATGATCCAGAACATTGAGCGCCGAGGGTGTCCTCTTCATAGCATTCACAAGTATCCAACCCTTATTTCACTGGAGCAAAGGTACACGTCACTGGGCTGGAGTCATTGCACTGCATTAGATATGAACCAGGTGTACTATGACTTTTTACCCAAGGAAGATGTTGTTCGCGTTCAGAGGATAGAACTTTTTGACGAATTGGAGGAATGGCATTTGATTCAAGGCCATTATTCCATTTCTGTTGCAATCAATGATGATATTTTGCCCCAAATCGGAAGCGGGGTGGCTGGGACTCCTGCGATGGGTAGTGAAATGGTCAAGTCGATTGCTTTTACAGGAAAAAAAGACTCACCACCGCCCTGGTTTAACAAATACAGATGATGTTTTTGCCGAGACCCTTTTTTTCTCGCGCAGGGCGAGCGAAAAGTATAATAATGCCAGAGCGTAAGGCGGTGTAAGATCCACCCAGTTTAATAAAAAACAAAGCCAAAATATGGGTGTTATTTAGTCTCAAGTAGAAAAAGAAAATTGGCTGTTATTTATAAAAAAAAATCCATATATATTTTGTTTTTTAAGAAGTAACTATGGCTATTCTATTAAAATTAATGTACTAAAAGTAAAAGAACAAATAATACATATTAAATATAACCGCGTGGTGTCATATTGACATTGCTCTTTTACTACAAAGTAGCACGTTATTCATAACATAACTTTGACTTTCATACTCGTAATTTTTACCCTGGGCGTTCAAAAGAAAGGCCCGGAGTTGTAATTTGCATGCTTGCGCCCCAACAGGCGGGATGCATGCGGGCTTGAAACCGACTCGTCTAAAAATTGGAATTCATCTGCGTTCGTTTTGCTGACTGTGCTACCACGCGTTTCTTTCGCGATTTGCATTTTTCGCCGCAATAAGCGTCCGGACATGGGGCTGGAAACACTATCGGCAGGCATCCCACAATCTTCAGCAAACACTTCTCTGCCGCGCTCAGTGGCCGAGTGCCGTTGTTTTCGTCGTAGCAAGGATCCACTCATGGGACTGGAGACTCCATTATCCAACGCCGGAGCGTTCGGGGGTACTGCGATACCCTTGTCGGTCCTCCGCCGCCGCTGCAGCAAAGCATCCCCGAATGGTGAGCTCGGTGGGGGTGGAGCAGAGGCGCCGGCGTTCTTTACTTTCGAAGCATTGTAATGCTCTTGCGAGAACAACCTCCTCTGCAACGGGCTCAGTGAACTCTGAGGAGGAGTCGCGGAAAGACTAAGGCGCGGTCTAGGCCCATCTTTCGATATTTGACGTTTTCTATTGACAAGTGATGCCCCAATCGGGGAGCTAACACTCTCCGGATCATTTGCAAGCGCGCCTCCAGGGCCTCGGAAATCGGTGTTAATTTTTTTCTTGTTAGGGATCCTGATTGCCCCTTCCTGTGCCTCTGCGGTGCCCTCATCGCGTTGGTTCGTGGAGTGGACCCTTTTGCGGTGCAGAAGACGCGCATCGTGGGGAGAGCTGCTAACAAGGTCGTCCCCGTCTTCGCTATCCTCGTCGGTATCCAATAGAGCGTTGGACGGTCGAAACGTTTGTTTTCTCCCAACCAGCCTGGACCCCAAGGGCGAGCTAAGGTAATCGCTGGGAATCTGGGCTCCCGATGGTTCTGCCGCGCGCAGAGGCGGGGTAGACGCCACGAAAACGGGCTCAGTACTGACCCCCGGCTCAAACTTGGTAGCCATCGTGCCTTCAAAAAAGTAAACAACGGCTGGCGGAACTCCTTCCTTTCCTTCCCCCCAGGTGTACAATATCTGGAACCCTGCTAGTTCGAGGCCCAAGGCGGCGTCCCCCAAAACAATTAGGTAAGACCCAGGGCACATCATTTTCAACTCCGTTTTGAACATCTTGATGTCCGTTTGCGGCAAGGAGACAATTACCAAGTTGGTCGTCGACCACGCCTTGTTGGTCTCCCAGGTCCCCTTCAAAACCCCAAGCTTGAAGCTGTTCGCAACCCCCGAGTCTAACATAGGCCGCAGTTCCCCCTCGAAGTGGCTTACAAGTTCATGCGGATCAAAGCTTTCGTTTCTTTCGGAGGGCTTTAAAATGCAGTATACCCTCGTAAAGTCCTCCAACATTGATGCTGCAATGGAAATTTCCCCGGCGCCATTTTCTAAGACACAACAGGTGGCGTGAAGGGGCAAGTCGATGTTTTGCAGAGCAAGCGCCAGCGACGAGAGCCCCAACGACTCGCCTGCTCGAACAAGGCCAGTGTTTTCTACTATTTGTTCTATCTCCTTCCTAGCACAATGCCCCAATTCTTGGCCCAACTCACCGTCGTTGCCGCCCCCATGTTGCCGAATGGCCCTCATCACCCTCGCATCCCACCTAAGCACGAGCTCTTTTATTATCGCACGCCTGTTTCGGGAGAGAACCCCTTGCTCCACAAGGGTGGAGGCGAGACTTAGGCCAGCGAATAACTCTTCTTCTGACATTGGGGCGCGTGAACACGAGAACGGTACGGGCACAAAAATAAGTTGAAGTTAACGTATAATAAACGTGCTCGAAGCTTTTGCACGTTGCTCAAGTAAGATTAATAAAATACGGGTGATTGCATCTGCGTCCACATAATCGCTTTACATTTTTACTTTCTCTTCTCTGAGAGAAGTGTACTTACTACAGAAGAATGAATATTGGGATCGGCGGTGGTGTCTTTCTTCTTTATTTTTATTATTATTTTTTATTATTATTAATAATAATAATAATAATAATATAATAATAATTATTATTTTTTTGTTGCGTTGTTGTTCTTCTTCTTGTGCTTCTTCTCTTCTTGTGCTTCTTGTTCTTCTTGTTTGTTGTTTAGCTTGGTGGGGGGGTGAATACAAGGAGGAGGCAGCATCATCATCATCAAATCAGGCCACAAAAAAAAAATCTTTTTTAGGAGGTGGTGGTGGTGTGGTGTCTTAGACTTTCTCTCACCCTCATTTATTCATTATACATTCATTCATTCATTTTTCATCTCTCTCTCTCTCTCTCTCTCTCTCTCTCTCTTTCTTCTATTTTATAGATTATGTACGATAGATAACGATATAATGACATTGTATCTCCTTCTAATATATCTTGTAGGTAGCATTTCTTAATCTTAAGGAGTATTTAAATGTATACTATTTTTATAAAGTCATACAACATATATTTTTAATTATTAGAATATATATTTATTTTGTTCATAATAATGGGGTATTATTAAATAATATAATATACCTTAATTAATACATAAAATACAGCATCATCTTTTTCTAATTCGGATAGTTTGTGCCCATCAATTAAATCGATGCTATTCCAATATGCTACATCCATATGCTCAGGCCCTTTAATTGTACTTCGATGCCCTGCCCATTCATTAGCTTCTTCTATGATACGAAGAAATTATGTATTCTAACTTAAAATAGTAGTGTATCCATTTAATTTCCTATTTAATAAACCATTATTTTTAAAACTTATTATTACATCTATATATATTGTAATAACGTATTAACATATCAAATCCTATTTGATAATAGTATTCTGTATTAATAAAAGTATATGATGGTTGGTTTCCATAGAGGGTGTGACGCTGTGTAATGCATAATTAAACAACACCAGTAGTACAGGCAGGAGGAACGAAGCAATTGCATTAATAATAGAAGTGAAGCGAGCTTTTCATGTCATTTATACACTCGAGAAAGGATTTTGTTGGCGCATGTACGTACTTCACTTTGCGTTTTTACATCTTAAAATTGCTATAACAAAGGGAAACAGTCTTAACTACAAGATATTTATGTGTACACACGACGATGCCTCTCCACTCGGTCTCAAAAGCCGATCAACTGGACCCGCGCCGATACACGCCCCCATGTGGACGAAAGTACCTGCGTGGAGCCATTCATTCAAACCGTTGCCTTGGCGACAGGACGAACGCCTGTTGAGCTTTCAAAACACCGTGGAGTCATTCTCCAAAAGCCTTCGCCCGCTTCCAGCGACCGTTCAAAAAGCTACACAGCATTATCATCTAATACGTACCTAATAGTCTTTCAATGTTTCTATATGAATATTCCTAAACAAAACAAACATCTTAGTTGGTTTGTTTGTTGGCTTCCTGCTTGGCACGAAGCCGGCCAACAGCGGTACGAACAGTTACGGCGGCGGCACTACTCAATTGGTAGGCGGCTCCTGCAATTTTAGCTCTGCATTTACTGCACTTCCAGATACCAACTACTTCACGCTTGACGGTAGTGTTACCACAAAAAACACAGTTAAACTTGGAGTGCTGGGAGATCTCGACCTTCTTGATAACCTTACGAAGGGAGGAACCATACCTGGTTCCGTATTTACCGGTGATGCCGACTTTCTTTGTGCGCCTACCCATATTTTATTAGTTTAAGAAATGTGAATAAAAATAACTGTTCTTGTTTCTGTAAAAATTCTAGATGAGTAAAAGCCTTCGAGTTCCCGGCGTAAACACGTTTTGTAAAACATTTCTTTGGTATCGTCAAAGATGTACAATAACATGAATGGAAATAACCTCTCCTTCTTTCTTTGTTCGGTCATTCATTCATCATTTCATGATGATAATAATGTAGTAGAAGAATACATGGAAATAGAATGAAGGAGGCCTGAATATTATTACATAGCGATAGCATTATGAATGCAATAAAAATATTGGAAAAAATGACATCTCTTCATATATTAAGGTAAATATACATCCCGCATTGATCATTTCGTGACATTCACTATATAATGATATGTATACTACTACACAAAATTATTTATATATTATTATTTCCTTAAGGTTAATATTAGTTTCGTTTTTTGCTGTTATGTATATAGTATATCCCAACATATATAGGCAGAGTATTGATACGTGTTGTTTTGGAGATTAGAGAGAAAAAAATGAATGGCCTTGAAGGACCAATGGTTTTTAATACCTTCACAGTATGGGAATAAACAGAAACATTTTATTTTCCGATTTTCCTTTTCTGTTTGATGTTACTTTGAACAAATATATTATATAATATAATTAATAAGAAGACACCATTATATTTAAATAATGTATCAAAATATATTTTAACAAGATCACACACACCGTATATACATTAGCCTAACACATTAAATAGGAGAAATAGTCCGTATTCGAGTAGAGCCTATACTATGTACAGTATGAACGCGTTGAATATTCATACCAATGGTATTGCTTCTTTACTTTTCCATCTCCAATATTCTTCATCCTCACATCTCTATCTACACAGTGTACATGATTCCAATTATATCTTAAAATGTATCTTCATCATCGTACTTCTCAACAAATCCCATGAATACACTTTAAACTGTACTGTATATGTGTAGTATAATACTACTGTAGCTAATGTACATAAAGCTACAGTAGTATCTTTTACTCAAAGATAATTTACGTACAATTGATCTTTTCTTCTCTTGCTGCTACATTATATAATAGTCTATGCTATGATTATAGTATCATATTAATACTATGCAGTGTATCTTTTTATTTAACCATACATTCATACATCTTCTGCTCAGAATCATCAAATTTTATTATAAAAATAATTAAAAAGAATAATACAGTAATAGTATAGTCTTCCTCCTCTGCTGCTGAGGCGACGATGATGATTTTTTTTAATGTTTGTATTACAGTATTATACGTAATTTAATATTTTCTATTTTTTTTTTTTTACTCTAATTATTTTTTGTTGAAGATGTCAAGTTTACTCTGTGTATCTTCTACTGTATGTAACAATTGATAAGTTATGGATAGTTGACATAATGTTTGATGTGGAATACTTAGCTGCGCTGCACGCGAGATGTAGTATTATAGTGTTGGTGGTGATATATGTAGCGAAGAGAGATAAACTCGACCTTAGCTAATTACTTGTAAATTTAATAATTTCTTTCTGAATTAAAAGTATTAATTAATTATTATTATTTTAGAGAAGAGGCATCTTCTTCCTCCTACTTTTTCTGCATCACACGAATCCATACAAGACGTTCAAGTCGCCGTACCGGTACTTTCCTTGGATGGACGTACGTCCCAAGTCTTGTTAGAGAAGGCTATCTTTTTAACTCGTTGTTCAAAGCCATTCATTCACTGATAACTACGACGCGTGTCTGGGATAAGTCCCCCCCTATGTTCCTATTTAAGGTGAGTTTATTTCCCTAACGAATGGTTGGGAACTCCCAAAAATAGATCCGTTGTTACGGAAACTTATTGCTCTGCCATATCTTTTTCGTGCAAACAATAATATTTATGGGGCGAATTCATGCATAGCATTTATCCTTTCATCCATCTCATGGTGTGCTGTAGCTAAACGACGTGGCGGTGGGTTTTATTTATCGTCAAGTAAGTGGTGTGGTCCTGTTGTTCGAATAATATCGCTACTGGCAGCGTGCGCGCGCGCGGCGCTGTGCCCATTTATTGCGAACAACTAGGTTGCGAAAAGTGGTTGGAATTTTATCGCTCTTGCTCGTACTCGGTTAAGGACAATTGGTGCTTTTCGACACAATGGGTCCCTTACGCTCGAACCGAAACATTTTGGCGCATTTACGTACTTATTCCGTTCAGTACGTTTATAATTGCCGCCCTGTTTTAACAACAATAATAATATTAATACATAAAATATGATTTCCTGCCTGTGTATATATATTTAGTTGTACTGATTCCGTATAGTAGAACTTATTATTATTGTTTTAAACAAATACCCTGGTATACTTATACTTATGTCACTGTTGTGTATATTTAATATTTGACTCGCCTCTGTTTTTGCTTGTACTTTATATTTTATATTTTATACCCGAGTGAGTCCTGAGTCCTCAGAAAAGATATAATACAATGTAATACAATGTAATAATAATAACAAACCACCACACACCATCCACCATCCACCATCCCCCATCACTGAATCTGATTAATAATATTATCCGCTACAACATAATAATAATTTATTATTATTATAATGATGATGAATATGAATGTCCATTAAAATACTAAACGTTCAATTAGTGATCAAAACTGCATAACATGCAATCAATTGCCCCGTTTTTTAACTTTATAGGCCACGAATCAGTTTCTTCAACAATCACAGGCAGATACAGCATTCGACAAAGTAGTTGGAGGCCAGCATGTTCCTCAACCAACTTTTGAGGCGGTGTTCCGTTTGCCAGCCGCGTTCGGTTCGAAACGTTGTGGGTATTCAACTCCAGCGGCGACATTTTTTTCACCGTCGATGCCACGGGGACCAGGCTGGTGCATGGTCAATTTTGCAGAACGGTCGTTTCGCGTCGGGGTTGGGTGTGTTGATGCTTACGAGTGGTGTTGCCGCTGCTCATTTAGAGTGCTCAGGTTCAGACGATTCTGAGGCAGAGGTAAGTTTCGTTGAACTTGGGATAAGGAAGGGCGTCCGACACAACTCGGGTCGACAAGAAGTCAAACTAAAAAGTTGGAGACAGTGCTCAGGGGCATCCTGCTTTTTGACGAAAGGGCCGAGACAGTACATGGAGGATGAGTACTTTATTTCCGACGATGGCTCCTTTTTTGCAGTGTACGATGGCCACGGTGGGGGCGCCGTCTCCGAATATTTACGAAAACGTTTGTACCAAGTAGTGGAGGACGAAATAGAGTCACAGGGCTCATTCCTTGGCATTAAGTCGTTCGGAAAAGATATTGGCAGTGCGTTGGTAGCGGCATTTCATCGTGTACAAAAAGAAATTATTGAAATGACCGATTGGCAGCACGTAGGATCAACCGCAGTAGCCATTATGCTGGTGGACAAGTATATGTGGGCTATTAACGTGGGCGATTCGAGAGCCGTATTGTGCCGCAACGGCGAGGCGATAGACTTAACAGACGACCATAAACCGAATGATCCCGAGGAAAGGAAGCGCATTGAAGATTTAGGTGGTGTGGTATCATGGTACGGGTGGCGGGACGACGACGGGGCCCCTGTTCCAACCATGGGGGCCTGGCGCGTGAATGGGAATTTAGCTCTGTCCCGGTCTATGGGCGATCATGCGGAAGCTCCATTCGTTACGGCGGAACCTGACATCAAGAAAGTTGAACGTTCGCCAACAGAGGACCAGTTCATTATTGTGGCATCCGACGGTTTATGGGACGTTATGAGTAGTCAAGAAGCTGTTGATTTCTGCAAGAACGTAATGGTGGGCGTTGGGCACGACGGTAACTCTGCCGTGAATGCGTACGACGCCCTGAAAGACCCGGGGAATGACTCAGAGCCAAGAGTGGGAATTCGCGCCGGAATGGAACGACGAAGGGAGCGAATGGGTCAATACTTAGTCGAGGAGGCAATGCGCCGAGGATCCCAAGACAATACGACGGTCGTGTGCATTTGGTTG
>JACKZZ010009898.1_pt1 | contig 16777 bp, 11 predicted proteins | sample 8027871 | NCBI WGS metagenome assembly JACKZZ01 (sample SAMN15724774, study PRJNA655200) | protist metagenome | isolation source: fluorescence activated cell sorting (FACS) single amplified genomes of... | place: USA: West Boothbay Harbor, Gulf of Maine | collected 2000-07-19
CTCGAGTTCTACGTTCAGAGGATGGTGGAGGAATTCCCGGATATCTTGGAGCGGAAAGTCTTCAAGTGCTTCTCTGCAGCACTACCGAGAACATACAACGAAAAAAGCAAATCATTCCTGGCCGCTTTTAGAGAACAACGCGGGAATCAAGGTGCTCAGCATCGTTTGCTGAAACAAGCCTGTCCACGATGCAGCGCTTCGTTCCTGGACAGGGCTAGGTCGTTTGCAGACAAGTGTGAGGAGTCTATCACGGGGTTATTTGTGGATTCTCTTGCTGCACCGCTCCTCGAAGGCTCGTTTCGCGACTTGCCGCTCTCTTTGCATCCCTTCGGCGATTCGGGCCCAAATCACTGTAAACGAGGCCTTTTCGAGTTGTTGGGATTGTGGAGCCCGAATGCTACAATGGAACATCCTTACTTAAATTACACACCAACTTAAGCAACTTTTGCATTCCTTCCAAATGAGTTGATTTTTTGTTGTAGGATAATTTGCACTTGATTAGCGATGGATTTTAAGATCAGAGGAGTTCCACTACATTTTCCCTATGAACCTTATCCTGTGCAAGAGGAAATGATGGAACGAGTCCTGGAATGCATCCAAAATAGGGAGAACGGCTTGTTGGAATCGCCGACCGGGACGGGAAAGACGCTGAGCTTGCTGGTGGGAGCTTTGGCGTGGAAAAAACATGAGCTAGAAGTCAACCGGTTGAACAACCCAGAGGTTGAAATCCACAACCGGCAATTCGCGGACATCGCCAAGCCCAGCGGGACCCGCAGCCTGATCATCTACGCGAGCCGCACTCACTCTCAGCTGGGACAGGTGATCAAGGAGCTGAAGCAGACCGGGTACCATCCAAATATCAGCTTACTGGGTAGTCGCGCCAACCTCTGCGTACACCCAGACGTCTCCCTTCAGAAAGGGAACGCGCAACGGACACTGTGCGAGCAGTTAGTCAAGGCGAAGAGGTGCAAGTTCAAAGAAGGTATCACGACGATGGCCACGTCGTGGTGCTCCCAGGGATCTATGCAGGGCAGTACGTCTATCATGGACATCGAAGATCTGGGGCGGTTCGGCAAAGAGAACTCGGTATGCCCTTTCTATTTGGGGCGCAACGATGAAATACAACAGCGCGTAGATCTAGTCTTCATGCCTTACAACTACTTGGTGGACCCGGCGGTGCGGCGCGGCTTGAAGATGCGCTGGGAGGACGCGGTGGTGATTGTGGACGAGGCGCACAACCTGGCGGATGTTTGTAAGGAAGCCGCATCGTTGAGTATGAAGAGTGTGGACATTGCCAAGAGTTTGGCCGAGCTAGAGCAGTGTCTGCAGCTGTTGGGGAGCGCGAACGATGCTGGTTTGGAGGATTTGCTCGGCGGGGCACTGGATGATAGACCGTCGCAGGACGAGTTGCTATTCCTGAAGAAAATGCTGTTGGACCTGGAGAAAACCATCGACGCAATCCCGTTCCGTCACGACCCCGACATCAATACGGGGATGTCGTCCACGAGGCCGGGCGACTACTTTTTCGAGGTGTTGGAGAACGCAGGCGTGACAGAGCAGACAGTGGGCGTCGTGACGAACTGCATTGACCGGGCGACCAGCTTCTCGACCAAGGCGTACTCGCTGGATGCCTTCGGGAAGAGCCTGGCTCGGGCGTTCGCCGGGAGCGAGCGCGGCGAGAACGTGCGGGATCGTGCGCGGGAGTACTTCAAGGTGTTTGTGTGCGAGGATGCAGACGCTACCAGGATGCTTAAGCTGCGTAAGAAGAACAATTCCAGGTCGAGTAACTTTTTCGGGGCGCCTTCTTCTTCTTCGAGTTCGGTTTTTGGCCAACAAAGGCTCGACGAGATGGGGCAAAAAAAGACGCCGCGTGTGCTGAATCTGTGGTGTTTCTCGCCGGGTGTCACCCTGCAGGAGCTCCTGAACCTGCGCGTGCGCTCGATTATCCTGACTTCAGGTACGCTGGCCCCGCTCTCGTCCTTCGCATCACAGATGCGCATCCCGTTCAAGGTTACATTGGAGAATCCGCACGTGGTGGACGACTCCCAGGTATGGCTAGGCGTGGTCACGTCTGGACCCACTCAAAAGCTTCTTAGCAGCAAGTACTCGAACCGCAACGAGGAGTACCGCAAGGAGCTCGGGAATAGTATCGCAAATTTTGCTCGGAATGTGCCCGATGGTTTGTTGGTATTCTTTCCCTCCTACACAGAGATGCACAACTGCGTCAACTCATGGAAAGACCGCACGGATATCTGGCGCCGCGTGGAGCGTCACAAGAAAATCTTTGTGGAGGAGCGCAAGGCCGCAGACATGAAGGCGGTGATTGATGCATACTACCAGTGCATCGATCAGGGCGTAGGTGGGATGTTTATGGCGGTGTGCCGCGGCAAGGCCAGCGAGGGCATCGACTTCAGCGACAAGAAGGCGCGTGCCGTGATCATCACGGGTCTGCCGCTTCCGCCGTTCAAGGAACCACAGATCGTGCTAAATCGCAAATTCCTTGATCACCAAGACAAGATGATCCGCAGACACGGCTTGGACTCCTCGTTGCTCTTGTCGGGCCAGGAGTGGTACAACCAGAGGGCCGACCGCGCGGTAAACCAGGCTGTGGGCCGTGTTATTCGCCACAAGCACGACTTTGGGGCTGTAATACTCTGCGACAACCGTTTTGCGCAGAAGCAGCAGGCACTGTCGAAGTGGCTCCGCCACCGGCACCATGTGCTGGAAAAATTTGGACTGGCTGCCAAGGAGCTGACGAATTTCTTCAAATTCCACCAAAACAAGCGTCCGATCGAGGCTCAGGCTCAGGCTCAGGCTCAGCGGCGTTTTGGGGACCAGCCTTTGGACGTGAAGAAGACCGAGGTGATTCAGCAGAGCCTGAGCAAGGCTTCCGCAAAGCCGAAGAGGTATAATCCGGATGAGGCTCGGCTTTTGAAAAAGTTCAAGCCAAATTGCGTTCCCAAACCAAAGAAACAAGAGTCTCTCACGGCCGTCCTGAGCAAGGTCACGCGAGCTCCGATCCTGACAATTGGTGGCGCCAACCTGGGTAAATCTGGGAGCAGACTGACCAAGGAAACCCGGTCCGCAAACGACAATTTTGCCTCGGAGTGGATGAGAACCTCCTCACCCTCGCAAGACCCTCTCCTTCAAGAGTCCCAACAGGAATCTCAACTGGAGCGAAAGCGCAAGGAACACAGGAAGGCTAATAGAACCAAGGACTTTATCAGCGCGGCCAAGCAGAAGCTATCCAAGGAGGAATACAAAAAGTTCAAAGCCTCCCTCCAAGACCTCGACAAATGGAAGAAGGCCAATCCGGAGAGGGCGCGCAGTCAGACTACAAAGCTCAACAAGGCTGAGGTTGCCATGATAACCCCTCTTGGCCACATCTTCAAGGGAAGCGATCGAAAAGCCCTCAAGTTACAGTTCGTAAGCTTCCTCCCGCTCTCCCATCAGAGACACTTCCGCGATAGATTTCTCTAACCCATTTTTATTAAGTGTATTTATTCCTCAACAAGCCTGAGCTTGCCATGATAACCCCACATCTTAAAGGGAAACGATCGAAAAGCCCTCAAGTTACAGTTCGTAAGACATCTAGTTACAGTTCGTAAGACATCTCTTTAAATCCTCCAGCGCTCCTTGTACTCCCTGGTTGTGCTTGATGTACTGCCCGTTGTCTCGTAGAGCTCATATACTTTGTACTCTAGTAACACCTTAATAGTGGAAAAAAGAAAAGCTTCCTCCCGCTCTCCCATCAGAGACACTTCCGTGATCCATTTTATTAAGTGCATTTATTCCTCAACAAGCCTGAGGTTCCCATGATAACCCCACATCTTGAAGGGAAACGATCGAAAAGCCCTCAAGTTACAGTTCGTAAGCTTCCTCCCACTCTCCCATCAGAGACACTTCCGTGATAGATTTCTCTTTTCCATTTTTATTAAGTGTATTTATCGAAATACCCATCCACTTCGCCTACAGCCACCCAGTCATCTTCCGTTCCGCCTACCCAATCCAAAATGTCCATCCCGAAATTTCCCCGGTTCCGCAGGTGGTGGTGGTCATGGAAGGCCGCCTCATCCGCGTGTGTCAAGCCCAAACGGTGTAGCACCGAATCTTTGAAGCAGTATCCCGAGTGCGCCTCGAAGGTCTGCTCAAGGCGCCACGACAGCCACACTAGCCACACCAACGGGTGCGCACCGAAGAACAGGCAGCCGCCCAGTGTGGGGAAGCTGTTTGACAAGGCCTCCTCCAGTAGATTCGCGTGCTGCGCCGCCACGCTCACCGTGCCGATGTACGTGTGGTGTTTCTTGTGGATCCGCTTGTAAAGGAGCTTGCTGTGGAGCGCACGGTGGGCAAAGTAGAAGACCACATGGTTGAACCAGTACGCGATACTGAACGACTTGATCATCTGGGGTAGAGACGGCAATTCGCTCGTCAGCGCGGGCGCTCCAAACCGCGCGAACACTTTGTGCCCGATCAACGCAATGAGAACAGCATTGATTGGGAGTCCCATCATGGTTTCTTTGAATGTATCTAGTTGGGTTTGAAATGATGCTTCTTGCGCTTTGCTGCGCTTGAACCGGTATTTCTCCAGGAGGCCTAGTCGCCTGATCAGGACGAAGAATCCATTTACCGAAATATACGTCATGAGGTGGGTTGCCATGGTAGACAGGCCCAGGATCCATGCATCGTTCATTCCAAGACTTCGACATTTGGCGACCCATCTCAGGAATGGCTTATGCAACAGTTTCGCCACACAGGCGGCGATCAGCGGTCCTCGCAGCGAGACCACAAGGGCTTTCCGGGCTAGGGGGGTAAATGAAGGGTAAGTGGGTCGGGGATTTTCTTGAGGGAACGCCGTGGCTCCTCCGGATCGTTTTGGACTCCCCATCGATGCCGAAATCTCTGCCTTCTGATTTCTGACTCTTTTTGGGGGAAATTTGGGATTCTTCCTTTTGTATTCTGGTGGAGATGCAAGTGCTATTTTACTAACATCCAACAAAAATCGTGAATCCTTTCAAAGTTTGCAATGAAGCAAAAGTCTTTCTTCAATTCCAATTTTCAGGAGGTTACGAAAAAGTAGACCGATGAGTTGGTGAAAGAATCTAGAAATGTATTATGGAGAGCTTAAACACCCCGTGGATGAAATCCTCATTACAACCACAACGTTCCACTCTTACAAGTGTCCCATTATACCATCAAGATCTACAACAGGAATCGGAGACGTTCTCTTCTTCGACGAAAAAAAAATTATAAACTTTCAAGCCCTTTGAGGACGAGCGCAGCTTGTTATGAGTATGACGCTGAACAGCAGCACCAACTCTACCTTCCCCTTAGCAACAAGTGTTCACGGAGAAAGAGAATCCCCACTCTGTTTTCGAAAAAACACGGTCAGCCAAACGGTACATCTCCGGCAAGTACTGGTTGAAGCACACGCAGATTTGATCTCCACAACCGCAAGTCCAACTATATTCCACAGATGCACAACCACAGTCACACAAGAAGCACACTCACCTCGAACGGAGTCAGGGATAAAGCCTTGGCAGAATTATCTGAAAAGAAAGATCTCTTCAAAAACCGCTATCTTGCAAAAATTTATATACCCCTCCCATCTTATTCTCAATACTGTTTCTGCTTGAGCATCCGAAGGCGATTGGAGCGCCTGTGCTGCTTGCGCGGGTTTTCTTTCCTCTCCTGGAAATTTCGGAATACAGGAACCGCCAGTAGACCCCCCAAACAGGGCCCCACCCAATACAACACAAACAACCGCAAAAAGCTGAGGTTGGTGTGGCCCAGAAACCAGCGCGTGGCCAGGGCCACCCCCGTCATGGACGCGGGATTCATACACGCACCTGACCAGGGACCGCTCGCAAAGATAAGCAGCGTGTTGACCAGCGCGTCCAGCAGAGCAAAGTCCTCGATTTTGAAACGATAGAAATCCAGCGCGTACGCTGAGACCACCATGACCAGGGTGGCGATTAGCTCGACTACTAACACGAGCGGCAAAAAGTTCTGCGCCTGGGGCGGCGTCTGGATATTGGTCGCCGAAATGCCCGCAAACTGGAGACCTGCCAGGTACGCAGAGACACCCAGTGCCGCGCCCACGACCTGCACTACAAAGACCCGTAGAAGATTTCTCCACGGCTTCCACTTGGAGCGCTTCCCAATCGCCTGGTACTCTTTGTTTTTCACAAATTTTGCCAGAGAACTCGCCGGATTCAGCGAGACGCCCGCGTTCGCCATGTCCGCGCCTGCCAAGCACACGAAGAAGAGGCTGGTGCTGGACCATACCCACGGATGCAGCCCCTTCCCCTCATTTATAGAGAGCGGCAGCGTGGGCAGGTTGAAGCAGAAGACTGTTAGGAAGTTCCAACATGCGGTACCCACGAGCTCTCTAGTGAGCCATCCGAATCGGATGGATACTATTCTTGGGGTATAGTTTCCAAAGAATGCGAGTGCGAAGCAGGATAGGTGAAGGCAAAAGATCGGGAAATCCAAGATCGAGAAATCCAGGGTAAAGGGGAGAGAGAGAAGGAAGAAAACGAGCCCAATGAATATTTTATAACTGTTTAGGGCTTTGGATATTGTTTTGGATGGATTGATCATATTCTATTCCTGGCTATTGGCATTTTCCTCTTTTGGCTCGTCCCAGCCTTCCTCTGGTGTGAGTTGGAATGTCACGATCCTTGATGACCGTATTTCTTCTCTGCAGGCTACGGCGGGGAGAGAGAGAGAGAGAGAAAAAAAAAGAGAGAGAGGGAGAGGGAGAGATAGCATTGAAAAGTGAAGGAAATTTTTCTTCAAGCGAAAGAGCCCGGTCACTGCAGCGCCTGGCTCTCCCGACGCAGCTCCAGCACCACCTTGGCCAAGGCCTCAGGATGCACACCCGCTTCGCAAAGCTGCGTCAAAATCACCAGCGTCTCCTCGTCCAGACCGGTGTTCAACAAGTCCGACAGCTCCATCAGCACCTGCAGGGTCTGCTTGGCGTCTTTCAGCGCAGACGCGTCCTTCGTATTAGTTGACATGTTCTCTTTGGCCAGTGCGGCCCGGTTCATTGTCGTTCAAGGGTCAGGCTTGGGATGGTTCGTCTTGGGCTCTCGTGTGCAATCCTTCGAAATTCAAGGTTCAACATGCAAGGCTGGTGGGTTTTGTGATTCGTTAGTTCGGCAAAAGGGGGCCCTTCCCTCGATGGGGAGGTTGGCGCTCTTTTTCAAACTTTCAATTAAAATGAAAGTCCGTTCCGGGGTATTCGTAGTGTATATATAGAGCCCAAGAAGCGGGAAAAAAGATATTGTACCTGCATCTTCAACCCTACTTCCTAGAGGTATAAAGTTCAGGCAGCAGTGAACCAAATGCTTTCGATCGATGAAAAAACAAGATACCTCTTCCTACACAATCCCATAACTCTGTTTCTCTAACTAGGTGGAAATTTAAGAAATTTATTATTCATATTATCCTAACTCACCTTTTTGTATTTCCGTTCTTTCTTTATTTCCCCCCCACCTTCAGTCTCGAATCCTAACATCTCGGGGGATGACATTCTTTTCCCATCTTGGGAAAAAAGAAAAGGGAAAGAAAGAAAAAGTTTTCTTTCTCTGAAAACAAGGAAACAAACTCAATGAAGGATATATTAAGGAAACGAGTGATAGCGGCCTCTTGTTTGACGGTCATTTTGGCATTTTACGCGCATGAGTTGTCATTTCTCTTCGGGAAGATCCAATTGGTAGGATTCCAAAATACTCCAGAAAAAACGGCATGGCGACCAAGAGGCATGCAACAACTAAGCAACTCATCAAGAGTGAACGACTTTTCAATACTTCCCGTACCTGACGGGTTCCACACTATGCACGTGTCCATTTCGAACGACGACAACATCTGGGGCGTGGGCGCACCCATGTTCGAGTTGGATTGGACTGTTGAGGAGGAGTTTTTCGTGCCGGAGGGCCCTACGGTGGACGCCGACGGGAACTTGTATTTCTGCCCTTTGAATCCGACAGAGGACGTGTCGCTGGTGTCGATCGACGGTGAGACAGGTGCACGGCGCTGGAGCTTGCCGGGGCGTGGGCCGGGGCACGGCGCGCCTTTGATTCTGAACGACCCAAATTGCCAGCAAAAGCCAGGAGATTTGAAATGTCCGCAGATCGTATACCACGCGACGTTCACGGACGCGTACGCGATCAAGACCACAGGTGATATTGTGTGGCACGTCAAGACGGGTATGGAGCCTAGATTAAAAGGTGATGGCACCAAGCACACGTGGGGCCTGAATTGGCACCGCCCCACAGACAGCGTGGTGGGCATCACGATCGAGGGTGGACTGTTCGCATTCTCTCGAACTACTGGCGAGAGGACTGCGAGCGGTGGCCAGTTCCTGCCGTGCGCGCCTGCGAAGCCGTCTGGAGACGCAAAGCCCCGGAAACTCGTGCAGATGATGGGGAACTACCAGACAGACCACAAATTTGGGCAGCTCCAAACGGGTGAATCTGTGTTTGAGGTGATTCTCGAGACGATCTTCGGTGGCGGGAACTGTGTGACGAACTTCTTCAGCATCGACCCTGTGTCGGGGGATATCCTGGTGGTGGCGACTGCGGATGACCTGCACGACGGCACGGCGGATGGCCTGGCCGAGGATGGTGCGCTGTACAAGCTGCAGCTCGCGAACAACCGCTTCGAGATGGTGGATGCGCCGGTGAACTTCGCGGGAGGGTCCGGCGCGACTCCTTCACTAACCACGGACGGTAAACGGGTGATTGTCACGGACGAGGCACACCACGTGATCGCTGTGGATGTCAAAGAGATGCGAGTGGAGTGGGAGGTGGACGTGGGTGGCCAGGTCGCCGCGAGCGTGGCCGTGGCCCATGACAACGGCGAGATGTACGCCGTGACCAAGACCGAGATTGTCAAGGTCCAAGAAACCTGCAAAAATCTGGGCACCAACTGCTCCGCCACGGTAGCTTGGCGTAGTGACCTAAGCGGGGCCTTTCAGGGCGACCGCGTGCTCAATGTGAACGCCTTGACACCCACGGTCCTTGCGAATGGGGTGGCCGTGTCTGTCGCGGGTGTACGCAAGTTTGGCAAGACCCAGGTCATGTACGGTGTGGGCATTGGTCTATTGGACCGCCAAACCGGCAAACTACGCTGGTTTGCGGAGGGCAGAGAGGAGAGCATAAGTGTGACAGGCGTGGCACCCGACGGATCCTACTACACTGGTGCGTCTCCGGTTAGACGTGCCGTGGCGACATTCATTTTGGGCGACCGCGTACACCAGCTCACGGGCGGCGTATCCAAGTACAAGGTGAAGCGGTTCGACTTACTGGCCAGGGATGCGGTGTGCGCTGCGGCCGCACGCGTCTCCAACATATTGACCTATACTTTGTCTGCTCCGTCTCGTACAGTCCCCGCGGTGCTCAACAGTGTGCAACGGGACCTGCTTCAGGTGGAAGTCCTGGTCAACCAGGCGCACAAGGCGCTTGCGAGTGCGGTCGAGGAAAATAGTTCGCCTGTAACCGCTGCAACGCTACACCACCTCCTGCCCAAACTGAAAACTGCCAGCGCGCTCTTGAAGGCCTCGCCAGACTCGCTCGAAACCAGCGACCTGCTTTCAGCCCTTGGCGGTGTGTGCTCTTTCCTTTGAAATATTTAAAACAAACCATTCAATTCCATTATGAAATAACAAACCTTCCTCCAAAATTAAATCACATGGGCGTCACGAACGTCTTGTAGCTCCACTCCGTGTCCAGCGTCACAGGGTCCGCTACCACGGCCTTGCCGGTAGCAGTGTCCGCAGTGGCAAATGTTATCTTGTTCACGGTGCGGCAGTCCCGGTAACTAAGCACCTCCAGGCACCGGCGCAACAACTTCTCCGCCTCCGTTTTGCTCATGCCCTCCTTCCACTCATTACGGAGGATTGGCAGCGCCATGTGACTACCAAATCCAGTGCAGATAAAGTCGTGCTCGTAGGATGTCCCGATCATCGTGGTCGTGCCCAGGAAGCTCGCGCCGTCCTTGTCCACGCCCGCGATCACCAAATCGTTCCACAGCGGGTTCATCTTGGTGCGCCGATGGTACATCATGCGCGTTAGCCATGTGTACACCTCTCTCGGCGAGTACTCTAGCCCGTCCGCGATGCACGCCGTCTCTACGGCCAGCTCCTCCAGCATCTTCTCGATCGCGATAAAGTCCGAGATGTCGCCGCCAGCGCCCACCAGGATGTTGTCGCCGTGCGAAATGATGCGTCGGACGTCTTTGAACCGGGCCAGCGACCCGTATGACCCGAGGGTATCCGCAGCCAGCATCACGCCGCCCGCGTACTTGACGCCGAGCACCGAGGTGCCGGTCACAATTGGTTGTTGCGTGTGGCTAATTGGAGCCATGCTTTAAGCTTTGCTATAAGCAAATCTGTTCAGAACCGGGTTGAAAAGTCTGTAGAGGCCGGGATCGTTAGTCGATCTTGGATTCCCTGGAAAATCGGGAGTTTTCGAAGGATGAGGGGAGATACGGGCTCGACAGGGGGAGCAAAATTTTCACACATTTCGGCTTATGGGGGAAACTAGTTTCGATCAGAAGAAGGGTGGGATGAAACAACGCCGCAAAACGTTCCGCGGTTTTGTGGCCTTTTCGCCAAGTCAAATTGCAAAATAAGAGCTGCAAGAGAAACACGAACCTTGCGAACAAGTAGACCACCAAACTATATTCTTTTTCAAACCCTTAAATATAAGCCTCTCCCGTGTTTTGCAAGGATTTTCTCTCAAACCAAAAGTAATCTTAGCTACATAATCGAGCAAGCCCACTGCTTGCCGTGCACAAACCCAGGGTCCAAGGTCCAGGTCCACAGCAACGGGTTCGACGTCTTGACGTCTACGCGGTGCGCCACAAACTCGTTCGAAGAGCTCACCAAGCCCTCGCAGCACAGCTTGTCCTCATGTAGGTCCCACTTGAGCCCCCTAGTGGTGATCCCCTCACAAGCGCACCCAAATGGGATCAAGCCCACGCCCTTGCGCTGCTCGATCTCCGGCGTGCGCAACACCTCGTGCTCGCCCGGCCCCAGGAAAGTGGCACACGCGTGATCCGACCACAACTTCATCTGTACGTTGCTACGGCCCAGCTTGGCCATCTTGTTCTCAAACCTCAGCGCCACGCTCAGGTTGCACATCTCTTGGTCGATGCGCCCGCCGAACGCGCCCACGACGTCGATCTCGAAGGCCTGATCGGGCTGATCCTTGATAAACCGCTCAAAGATCAGGTCTACCGCCTTTTGCATGTCGTTCGTGTCCTGGTTCGGGTCCTCCACAAACTCCGTACCCTTTTTCTTCAGGCGCTTCTCCAGTTGACTACCGGACACAACCGAGTCCATGTCTCCTACTACGATGTCGGGCGTGCGGAGCTTCCAGACCCGCTTTGGAAACGGGTTCAGGCGAGTCGACCCACCATCCGCCGCTACCTTGATGGTGGCGTTCTTCCACAGCTTAGAGAGGAGATTTTCGGAGGGTAAAACCCAATTCAGAGCCAGGAGGATGTGTTTCACCTTTGAACTCTTCGTCCCGAGCAGGAACGCGTTGGATCTCGGCAGCAGCATACTGTAGATTTGAAGAGGGTATTTGAAGTGAATGGGTTGTTGGAGTGTATTTATATTTGGTTTGTGGGATTTCAGGGTTTTTGAAATTTGTGCTTGGTCTTTGTGTGGAATTTCTCTAGGTTTTATTCTGTTGAAGAGGAACTCTCGTTTGGAAATTATTGAATTTTGTATCCTCTCACTTCGACTCTGGCTCAAACTTAGTTGAATTGATTTTTAAATACTACAGCATCATTTTTGTCGGATTTCGGCAGCAAATATACAAGGGGAAAGGGGCCAAAATCCCTTGAGAAGAAAAAATCTCTAACGGGTCATTCCGAGAGATTCAGAGCACCTTACCAAACCAATGACCAAGCTTACCGCGAAGAATGCGGCCTCGGCTAGGATAGTCGAAATAGACGTCCCAAAAGGAAGTATCACAGTGGCAGAAGTGATCGCAAAGATCGCCGACATCGAAATCGCACAGCCGAACCTTGTGACGCTTATATACAAGGGTTCAATCCTGAAGGACAAGTTTCAGATGCTATCTCTCTCTGAAATGAATCAGCAATTTGTGTATTTGATGCGAAAAGGAGGAACGCATTTGAAAACCAGTACAAAAAAAGTCATTCCGCCGGTACCGGCACCTGGCACACAAACAAGTTCAGATTCAAACAAACCAGAGCCAAAATACGACGGCACACGCGGAAAACGAGTGGTCCTGCTGATCCGACACGGACAGTGCTGCAACATGGGCGAGCCCGACGAACGCAAGGGCCTGACCGCACACGGGCACCTCCAGGCCGGCGAAACGGCCGCGCACATCAAAGAACTCTTTGAGCGCGGCTTTCTTCCCGCAAAAAAGGGCCTGCTGCAGAGCACCTCGCGACGCGCGCGTGAAACCGCAGCCAAGATCCTCCAAGCAGGCATCCCGAACCTGCAAGTGTGGAACGCCGACATCATCCGCGAGACGGACCCGACGAAGAATCCGCGGCGTGCCGAGGCGGTCTTCCAGACTTTGCTACAGACGCCCGCCGCGGCAAACCAGGAAGACGCCGTGGTCATCGTGTCACACAACAACATCATCCTGTATTTGTTAATGCGCGCGGCAGGTGTGCCCATGGAAAAGGCCGCGTTCGCCTGGAAGCTCTTTCACCTGCGTCACGCGTCCGTGACGCACTTGGAGATCGACACCAGCGGCACGATCCTGATCCGGACGATCGGCGGCGCGGCTCACCAGACGCACCCGATCGTTACGTGGAACAACATCAAGGGTGAGGACCTGGCACACCTCAATGAGATGAAGCCCGTGCGCACCAAGTTTAGCGGGCGCATGCTGGTGCTGCTGGCCGTCGACCCTGCGAGCGACCCCTCGGCGCAGCGCGCCCAGGCTATGGCTTTTCACGTCGCGGGCCTGCCGGCCTACATGGTGTCCTCCAAAGTGCGCATGCTCTGCACTGCCGGCTCCCAGGTCTCGGCTTTTTGCATCAAGAGTTTCCTGCCGGACGCTAGGGGGCCTGAAATTTTGCCTGACAGTATTCTGACCGATCCGGAGGGTGTTTTCACAGAGTTTTTCAAACCGCCCTCGGGCCGCAGCAGGGATACCCTCATTTTGGTCTGTGAGTCGAAAGTCATGGAGTATTGGCTGAGGAGGGCGCTTCACATGTCTCCGGAGGAGGCGGCCAAAGAGGGTAACCTTGCGGTTACTCCGGAGAGCTTAGCTTTGGTCAATATTAAGTCGGACGGTTCCACCAAGGTTGTAGCTGTGGGCGACACCGGGCATCTTGGGCTGAATGCGTCAAGTGAAGTGAAGTGAAGGAAGTGAATATTTTGGAATTTTCGATGGGTTTGACATGGTTCCTAAAGCCTTTCTTTTCCGCGGTATTAAACCATGGGTTTAACCAAAGATGAAGAGTATCTCGTATCTCGCAGCATTCATTCCGGATTTATTTCCGTGGTCCCTTCCATGAGTAAACCACTCAAAAACTGGGAGACAAAGCGCGACTATTCTAAGAATGGACTAGAGATTGATTTGCCGCGTGATGTTCTAAATCTGAACAACAACGAAAAACTATGGACGATTAAGGGAGGTTGAGGTTGCAGGAATTGGAGAACCAAATGACCAGAGGCAAATAGCACAGAAAGACTGTGAACATCTTTCTTCAGTACGGAAACATTTCACTAAAGGTGTTGGTGTTTCTGGGAAGCATTGGGCATGACGTCGTGTGGTGCGTACCGCAATCCACTTAAAGTTTTACTAGGGTACAGAGTATATATGCTCTACGAAGCAACCGGCAGTGTATGAACACTACCTGGAAGCACGTCGAGCAGGGGTATCGTTTGAGGTGAGGCGTCAACTACGTAGGCAGGCGAAGGTGTGCACGAACAATAACCAGCCGGAAGGGTTTCCTGACTAACAAGTGCAATCCCACGCACCTACGCAAGTCGTTTGTACCAGCAGCTACCGAAAGAAACTGGTCTTTTCGACCGAATCGAAGACGTCTATGAGCAGGAGCCATTTCGATGCATTCTTACATGGGGTGAGGAGAAAAGAATGTCACTGTAAGTAGAAAAACAAGTAAGAAAGTTTCAGAATGTTCTTTGCAATTTGTATCTCGGCGAATGCGATGTACGCGCAGCTGTAGTAGGAGATGGAGTAGGAGCTGAATGTGGTGAGAAAAGTAGGAACTGAATGTGGCGGTCCCTTTTTTGCTCGGGATGAATAGGCTTAACTTAAAAACCCTTCCAGGATTTACCAACTGTATTTTCTGGTCAAGGGATTGAGGGTTGGTACGCAGATAACCCTGGCCTCACTCCCCGAAGCCCCGACGAGACCTCCAACGTGGATTGCGCGACTAAAGTTACAAGGCGGAGATGCAGGAACAATAACTCGGTTTGTAAATGGAGCGACAAATGGAGAAAGTGCTCGAGTAGAAAAGACACACCTGTAACGAATCCTGGAAATTATTGCCCAAAAAGGCAAACGAAGCGACAATGCAGAAACAATAACGCTATTTGCAGATGGTGGGGAAGTAGAAAAGATGGGAAATGCACTGCCTTTTCGTATATTCTACGGATAGATTATTTTTATCTGAAACAGTTCGAAAAAAATCGAAAACGAATTATACGATCAATTTTACACAACATAACCACCAAAATCAAAATCAAAATAACACAAGTATGCAAACCTTTTATATTGTAGTGATTACTCTTATTTTTGGACAAGCGAATGCGGTGAAAGATATACTCTCGGAGAATTTCTTGTCAATCTCAACCACCTGCAGTGGGTGCGGAGCGTATCTAAAAGAGGATGGATCGTGTGGAAAAGCGACTCTTGAAGATTGTGGACCACATGAAGTCCCGGATATGGTGTGGTATGCCCGCCAAAATCTCAAATCTGCTTGCAAGCCCGTGAAACCAGGACAATACTTCAAGAACGAGCCTGAGAATTGCTTCCCAACAAGTGGATGCAGCGGATGCGGCGTGTACCAAGACGAAGCGGGACAGGAATCATGCAAAGTTGGAACGCCCGTGGACTGCCCGGAGGGCGAAGTTCCTGGTTACACGAGCGGGTACACCAAAGAGCTCAGGTGCAAAAAGGTGGATCAGGGCTACATTTACAAAGACTCAGGGAGTGGACAGGAGGTAGGTTACTATGACTGCTATCCAAAGACGTCTTGCGACGGTTGTGGAATTTATCAAGATGAGTTGGGCCAGACCAAGTGCAAAGTGGCGAGCGTGGAGGACTGTGGCCCAGGGAAGGTGCCAAAATTTGCGTACCGTAGCAAGAGCCTGCCATGCAAGGATGTAGGCGCAGGCAAGTACTTCATGGATCAATTTGGGTATACGTCGAGTGATTGCTACCCCGTTAAGCAGTGCGAGGGCTGTGGGATGTTCCAGGATCTCAACAAGGCTAGTTCGTCCTGTAAGAAGGCCTCATGCAGCGCGGGCGATTTTTTCTTGATGAATCAAGGGGCCACCTCGGCGGACGCGGTCTGCGCGAGCGAAGTGCCTGCGGGATTTTTTTTGAAACCAGGGGATACGTGCGCGAAGCCATGCGCAGGGTGTGGCGCTTACTCAGAGTCTGGCGCCTCATCATGCCAACGAGCGAGTCTGGCCGAATGCCAGACGCTTGGCCCCAACATGGTGCCTGCGATTACGTTCGCGGGTACCAGTCTCGAGGAAGCCTGCCATGAGTCGCCCGAAGTGACCTACAACAAGACTGGGGCCTTTGGCTTCAAAGAGGGCTCATGTATGGTGGCGCCATGCCACGAAAAAGACAGAGATGAGGGCTTTTACCAAATGTCGTGCGAGGACATCAAAATGTGGGCGAAGGAAACCTATGACGAATCGACCTGCCAAGGTGTTATTTCGCGGTCAGAATTTGGTACTTTAAACCTGTTGGCGTCTCTCAAAAGCAATAGGGAAGCGAAAAAGCCTGTTTGCCAGATCGGTGGTCCGGCATCCATAGGCACGTGCGACTGCTCTACAGAGGCGCAGATGACAAACAAGCCCACTGCCGAGCCTACTTCCCCGACTGCGTACCCATCGTACCCAACTCCTGAATCCTGGCATCCAAAGGACCAGAAATCGAAATTAGGTGGTTTACCTCCGAGATTGTCCGAAACCTCTAAACCAAGCTCTGCGGGCCGCCTAGGCATTCCGCTTGGTCTGGCCCTCCTTTTCGTGTTTCTGACAGGAACGTCCTGAAGGTGTCTTTTCATTCGCGGTCTTCTGTTCGGTCTGGTTATGTTTTAGTACTATGTTCTGGACGCACAATCATCTCCTAGAGTCTTGGAGTCTACATCTTGAGATTGTGTTCGAGAGAGGGTTTCGGAATGGCGGCTGCTTGAACTATAAATTACCAAGTTAGTCGATTCTCTCAGATCGTCCCGTCCTGGCATAGTCACGCACGAAGAACAAAACCTCTGGAGACACAACCCCAACAATCTTCGACCGGACTTCGCTACGTGGACCTTCGACCTACAGCTTCGGACAGTTGGCACGGCGTATGATTTCACAGCGCACTCAGCAACGTGCAAAACGAACCTGGAGAAAACTAGGGCCCGCATCCCAGAGGCCCCCGGTGGAATAGGCCTCATGCCTCCAACAGCCATCATCGACTACTTTGACAAGCGGAAGCGCGACAAATACACAGCCACAGCCCGCGACAACGACTTCCAATTCCAGCCTATTGCCCTTGAGCTAAATGGTGGTTTCTCAAAGAAG
>JACKZZ010016551.1_pt1 | contig 16764 bp, 17 predicted proteins | sample 8027871 | NCBI WGS metagenome assembly JACKZZ01 (sample SAMN15724774, study PRJNA655200) | protist metagenome | isolation source: fluorescence activated cell sorting (FACS) single amplified genomes of... | place: USA: West Boothbay Harbor, Gulf of Maine | collected 2000-07-19
AATTCCTCTTAATTATTTGCCACTTTTGCGAATTAAATTTAGGGATTTTATTATTCAAAGGTAAAGACCATAAAAACTTTTTAGATTGATAACATTTTTTATATTTTGGAACAGAACGTTTATTCATATCTTAATTCATAAAATTTTTAATAATAAAACAAATCTTATTAAGAATCTTTTTATTATTTAAAGATAATGGTACTCTATATGTTAAAACTTTTTCTACAATTGGTCGAGAACTAAAAATAATAACCGGAATACCTATTTCAGTAGCGGATTTTACTAATAAATTATGTAATTTTATATCAAACACAATAATTAAATTAGGACGTTTAGTTAAATTTAAAACACCAGAATATATATTTAGATTTTTTATTAATTTTTTCTTTTTAGAAAAAACATGATTTACATTCGAAGTATTATTAATCCCTTTTTTTATTTCTGAAAAATTAGTTATTAAAGACCCTAACCCTTTTTCATTAATATAAAAGTGTCCTGAAGTTTTTGCTAACGTTTGAATTTCAGAATTAAAATGTTTATATTTGTTTGAAAATCCGGTAAATAATATTTTACCATTGTTATTAATTATTTTTTTAATCAAAAACAAATTTGATATGATAGAAAAAATAATAGCTTTGGAATTTTTAATTTTAGATAGTTTATTAAGCTTTAACATATAAATTATTTCATTTGAGGCTTTTTTAACCTAATGATTTCCGTTGAAAAACGAATACCTTTACCTTTATATACCTCAGGTTTTTTTAAATTTCTAATGTTAGAACAAAACAGTACTAAATTCTGTAAATCGTTACTTAATAGAATGATCTCTGTTGAATTCATAACTTTACAAATTATATTTTCTTTAATAGTTACATCAACTAAATGATTATAACCAACACGCATTGATAACGTATTATCATTTAAGCTAAAACGATAACCGACACCTACAATAGATAATTTAACTTTAAATAAATATGAAACACCAATTAAAGCATTTTTAATTTTAGCAACGATAACATTAATATCCTTTAATAATGACGATTTATAATAAAGAATCAAATCATTTTTTTTAGAAATTACTAATTTTAAACCAGATATTGATATATCAATATTACTATATTTTCCTTTTATATTTAATGTGTCATTATCTAAAGAAAAAATTACGTTTTTAGGAATTTGACCTATATTCGTATATTTTACTACCATAATTATCTAATAATGCAAAGAATTTCTCCGCCTAAGTTTAACTTTAAAGCTTCTACGTGAGTTAAAATACCCTTATTCGTTGTTAAAAAAATATCGAAAGAACTAGAAACATGTTGAGACAATTCTTTTTTAGACATATAAACCCGTTTACCTGGTTTTGATATTAATTTTATGCTTCTAATTACCGGCAAACCTGAATGGTTGTATTTTAACAAAACATTAAAATTATATTTATCATGTTTTTCTATTCCTTTAATATACCCACTTTTAAGTAAAGCTTTAGAAAAGGATAAATTTTTATTTGTTTTTCGAGAAACAAATTTATTTTTTTTAACTGTTTGACTATTCCGTAACCTAGTTATAAAATCAGCGAATAAATCCATTTTTAATTAACTATATTTACTAAAGCCAGGCAAAAGATTTGAAGAAACTAAATTTCTAAATTTGTGCCGACTTATTTTTACAAATCGATAAACTGACTTAGAACGGCCAGTTAAAACACAACGATTATTAAAACTATTTTTAATATTTTTAGAATAAACTTTTAATTGATTTAAATTATTAATATTTTTTTTTAATTTTAATGAAATTAAAGATTTTCTAATAATACTATTTTTTTCGTATTTTAAAAAGTTTTTACGTTTTTTTTTATCTTTTACAACTAAGTATTTCATAAAATTATAATTTATACTTTTTCTTTAACCATAAAAATTTATTGTCAAAAGAAGTATCAAAATCTTTTTCTTTTAACCATAAAGAATTATTTAAGTAATCTTTATTAGGTTTTATAATATTTTTATAATAATAGCTATTGACGTTTAATGTGGATCCATCACTTAATATTATAATTTTTTTCATTTTAAATAGTTATATAAAACATAATTACAAAAGGAGGGCGAATGATGGGATTCGAACCCATATCGACAGAATCACAATCTATAACTTTACCATTAAGTTACATCCGCCGAATTTTTACTATATTCTAATAAATTAACAAGTAAATATAATAAAGGAGTGAACCGAATATTATTATTTAAATTGCTCAAAGTATCCATAAAAGTAACATTTTTAGATAATGACTCAGAATTGATAACATAATTTTTCTGAGAATATAAATGAGTCAAAAAAGTCAGTGATTTAGATAATTTCAATTTATTTATAAATGAAAAATTTTCTATTTCATCATTAGAATATATGACTAATAAATTATTATCAAATAAATGAGTTTTATTAGAATTACTAAAGTTTTCTTTATATAATTTATTAAAAAGATTATTATGAATCAATTTCATTTTTAAATTATAAATTTTTAACTCTTTTCGTAATTTTTTAAAATCTTTTGACTTTAGACTTTTATGTTGATTATAAATAAAAACACTTTTATGATTAAAAATTTTGTAAAAATTTTTTAAAATATATGTTTTTTTTTTCATAAATTAATATTGGGAAAGGTAGGATTCGAACCTACGTAGAGATTTACTCAATAGATTTACAGTCTACCGCTTTTAACCACTCAGCCACTTGCCCGTAATAATAATAATACCAAAGAGGGGACTCGAACCCCTATTTTCTAATGAAAGCAAGAACCTAAATCTTGTGTGTAAACCAATTCCACCACTTTGGCTTAAGTATGCTCCATAGGATTCGAACCTATAACCTTTGAGGCCGAAACTCAAAACTCTATCCAATTGAGCTAGAAGCACGTTTAAAATTGGAAAGAATAGGATTCGAACCTACGAGACCTTTCGGTCTAGAGACTTAGCAGGTCTCCACTTTAAACCACTCAGTCACCTTTCCAAAAATAATAGTAAAAGAATGCCCCTATAAGAATTATAGGGGCATTTAAATAATTAAAAAATAATTAAAAAGTAAATAAAATTAAAAATGCCATCATTAATGCAAATAAAGCCATTGCTTCACATAAAGCGAATCCTAAAATACAAATTTTAAATAATTCTTTTTGTAATGAAGGGTTTCGAGATACACCTAAAATGTATGCTCCGAATACAATACCAATACCAGCTCCTGATCCTGCTAACCCTACGGTTGCAGCTCCTGCACCAATTAATTTTCCAGCTTGTAATACCATAATTATATTTATATATTGTTTATAAATAAAAGACTGTTGTTTAAAACTTTAAACGTTTAAAAAAAATCTATTTTATATAAAAATTAATTTCCAGCCACAGGTTCCCCTACGACTACCTTGTTACGACTTCATTACAATTACAAATTTTATTTTCATAAAATAAAATATATCTAAATTTATAATAATATAACTAATAATTTAGTTAAAAATGAATTATAAAAATATAAATAGTATCAAACTTTAAATAAAACTTATTTTCATAATGTGACGGGCGGTTTGTACTAAGCTCGTATTTTGTTTCACCGAAACGTGCTGATTTTCGATTACTAGCGATTCCATCTTCATGTAGGCGAGTTTCAGCCTAACAATCCGAACTTTAACAGTTTTTAACGATTAGCTTCAATTCACATTTTCGCAACGCATTGTATACTGCTATTGTAGCACATGTGTAGCCCAGTTCATAAGGGCCATGATGACTTGTCGTGATCCTTTCCTTCCGCTAATTTTCATTAGCTGTTTCTTTAAAGGGTTACTATATATTTCTCTAAATAAATAGCAATAACTAAAGATAAGGGTTTCGCTCGTTATAAAGGAGTTAACCAAAACATCTCACGACACGAGCTGACGACAGCCGTGCAACACCTGTTTTAAAAAAGATTAAAAATTAAATTAATCTGTATATCTAAAATGCAAGAACTGGTAAGATTTTGCGCGTATTATCGAATTAAACCACATGCTCCACCGCTGGTCCGAGCTTCCGTCAATTCCTTTGAGTTTTAATCTTGCGATCGTAGTCCCCAGGCGGATTGTTTAACGCGTTAGCTGTAGCACTGAGATAATATCCCAATACTTAACAATCATCGTTTACAGCTTTGGACTACCAGGGTCTCTAATCCTGTTTGCTACCCAAGCTTTCGTTCCTCAGCGTCAGTATTAAACCAGGTAATCGCCTTCGCCTCTGGAATTCCTCTTAGTATCTAAACATTTTATCGTTACTCTAAGAATTCTATTACCCCCTTTTAAACTCTAGATAAACAGTATTAAAACTTTGCCCAAAGTTAAGCTTTGGAATTTTATTTTAACTTATTTATCTGCCTACGAACCCTTTACGCCCAATTATGATGAATAACACTCGCCCCTTCTGTATTACCGCGGCTGCTGGCACAGAATTAGCCGGGGCTGTTCTATAACTAATCACAATTTTTGTTATAAAAAGAAGTTTACGACCAAAAAGCCTTCATCCTCCACGTAATATTGCTGGATCAAACTTTCGTTCATTGTCCAATATTCCTCACTGCTGCCTCTTTAAGAGTCTGGGCCGTGTCTCAGTCCCAGTGTGGCTGTACATTCACTAAAACCAGCTAAGCATCTTTGGCTTGGTAAACCGTTACTTTACCAACTACCTAATACTATGTAAGCTTATCAATAAGCGGCATGTAGCCTTTTAAAATATTCAGTATTTATACTTGTCAAAAGACAATTAACATATTAAATGCTATACTTATCCTGAACTTATCGGTAAATTCTTACACTTTACTCACCCGTTCGCTATGCTTTTAAAATTAAAAAAAGCATTCAACTTGCATGTGTTAAGCATATTACTAGCGTTTATTCGGAGCCAGGATCAAACTCTTGTTTTTATATATCCTTATATTTAAGAATAATAGTTAATTATATAAATAATAAACTAAATAATTTTCTAATTATAAAATTTTTAAAAATAGATTATGAAATACCGTCTAACGGATTCGAACCGTTACCCTATTAAAAGGAACAGATTTTAAGTCTATCGTGTCTACCAATTCCACCAAGACGGCTTAAAAAATAAAACAAGTAAATTTAATTTACTTGTTTATTTGTTACTAAATTAAAAATAATTAATAAAATAAAAATAATAATAATACGAGGATCAACAAAATAGCTTATATATGATGAAAAACCTAATAAAATTATTAAAGAAATAACTCCAAATAATATAGCAAAAGTATAATGATATATTAATCCTGTTTGTAATCTATTTACAAAAGAATTTTTACTATATAATACACTTGAAATACCAAAAGGACCAAAAATTTCAATTATACCTCGGTCTAAAGTTTTATACGTAACTTCGTAACCTAAGAATAATACATTTTGAGAAATAAACTCATTATTTACTTTATCCACAAACCATTTTCTGTTTGAAAATGTATAAAGATTAATAAATAAAGAATTTGGTACAAACGTTTTTTTATCTTTGAAAACAATGTCTTTAAAAAAATTATTTTCTAAAGTACCATATACCCAATAAATAACAAACCCTAAAACAGCACCACTAAAACTTAAAATAAGTGGTATTAGTTTTACCCATACAGGCATAAATTCTGCTTCAAAAATTATTAAATTTTCAGGAAGTTGAAAAATAGCGTTATTCCAAAAATCTGTTCCTACCCCTATTATCATATCTTTTGTTAAGAATCCTATAAATATACTACCAAAAAGTAATAAAGATAAAGGATACGCCATGATTGGAGGCATTTCATGTACAGAATTTATATAACTTTTATAAGCTTTAGTTTTGCGGCCAAAAGTTAAAAAAATTAAACGCATAGAATAAAAAGCTGTAAAAAATGCAGATATTGTACCTAACCAGTGAGCAAAATGACCACTAATAGTATACTTTGCATAAGCTAATTCAAGAATTGCATCTTTAGAATAAAAACCAGTTAAAAAAGGGAAACCCATTAATGATAATGAACCAATCATCATAAAAGCATATGTTAAAGGTAATAACTCAGTTAAACCCCCCATTTTTCGCATATCTTGTTCATCAGACATTGCATGAATAACAGATCCTGCAGTTAGGAATAATAAAGCTTTAAAAAACGCGTGATTTGCTAAATGGAAAGCACTTACAGCATAGTTTGAAATACCACAAGCAAATACCATATAACCTAATTGACTACATGTAGAATAAGCAATAACACGTTTTAAATCATTTTGAGTTAAAGCGGTGGTGGCTGCAAAGAAAGCGGTCATAGCACCCATACAAGTAATTACAGATAAAGCTGTAGGAGAATATTCAAATAAAGGTGAACATCTTACTATCAAAAAAACTCCAGCTGTTACCATTGTAGCAGCGTGAATTAAAGCTGAAACAGGTGTTGGACCTTCCATTGCATCAGGCAACCAACTGTGTAAACCTATTTGTGCAGATTTACCAACGGAACCAACAAATAACAATAAGCATAAAATAGTTATAGTATCAAATTCTAATCCTAATAAATTTAATACAAAATAATCTGAACTTGCCGAAGAAATATAGTACGGAACAAGTGCAAATAATGTAGTATAATTTACAGTTTTAAAAACAAAAAAAATACCAATAATACCTAAAGCTAAACCAAAATCACCAACTCTATTTACAATTACTGCTTTTATAGCAGCTTTATTAGCTTGTATACGACTATACCAAAAATTAATCAGTAAATACGAACACAACCCTACCCCTTCCCAACCAACAAACATTTGAATTAAATTATCGGCAGTAACAAGAATTAGCATAAAAAAAGTAAATAAAGATAAATATGACATAAACCGTGATAAATGAGGATCTTCCCCCATATAACCAACAGAATAAATATGAACAATTGAAGAAACACAAGTCACTACAACTAGCATAACAACAGTTAAACTATCAAACATAAAACCCCATGAAACATGAAACATTTCACAATCAATCCAAGTAGCTGCATCGATAAAACATGGGCTTTTACATAAAGCAACTTCATAAAAAGCTAAACAAGATAAAATAAATGTACACACTAAACAAAAAATAGTAATATATGCTGAACCATGCATACCTATTTTTTTACCAAAAAAACTTGCAATTAAAGAACCTATTAAAGGTAAGAATACAATTAATAAATACATATCAATAAAAAATGTAGTAAAAAACAGGCAGTGTGGGATTCGAACCCACGGTATTATTCATACACTGGTTTTCAAGACCAGCGCCTTAAACCACTCGAGCCAACTGCCTTTGAAAGAATGACCTATAGGATTCGAACCTACAACCTTCGGTTTAGAAAACCACTGCTCTATCCGATTGAGCTAAGGACACTTTATTAAAACTATTTTCTAGGGCGTTTACGTGAACGGCAACCGTTATGAGGTAAAAAACTAATATCTTGTATATAAGCAATAGATATTTTTAAACTAGATAATTTTCTAATTAAAAGACGGCGGTTTTTTCCAAAACCCTTTAATTTTATACCTAAAGACTTTAAATTATTTTCTTTTATTAATTTATTTAAAGAAAAAAATAAGTCATTACTAGGAAAATCATTTGACCTATTTGCTTTTTTATAACCTAAATTACCTAAAGAAATACTATGTAATACATTTCCATTAGATAAAGAAAATGTTACGTGAGTATTTTTTGTCCTACAATTAATTGAAAGAAAAGAGTCAACTTTTTTATAATTTTGCTTTTTAACCAAAATATCTTTTTTTTCAACACTGCGTGAATTGTAATCATTTAAATAAGCATCAATATTTTTAGCATATAATTGATGATTTTTCAAATTTTTATATTTATAAATTAAATCACTTATTTTTAAATTATTCATTATAATATTTATTTAGCTAATTTTCGAAACGTACGCCCATTTGTTTTCGAACGCTGACCTCTAACGGGTAATTTGTTTTTATGCCTATTACCCCTATAACAACCAATTTTTTTCAAATTAGTTATATTATCTCTAACTTCTTTTTTCAACAATTTCTCAATTGTTATATTATTTTCTATATAATTATTCAAAGTAAGAATGTTATTAGAAGAAAAAGAAGATAAAGAACTATTATAATTAAAACCTAAATGCTTACAAATTAAAGATGATTTAGATTTATTTATACCATATATCAAACTTAAAACTAGACCTAATTTAAGTTTTTTATTAAAACGTAATCCAACAATATTTATCATTTTTAATTTTATTACAGGATCGATGGGATTTGAACCCATAACTAAGGATTTGGAGACCTTCATTTTACCATTAAAACTACAATCCTATTGTAAGTATATTTTATGTAGAAGGGCGGATTCGAACCGCCGACAGAAAGATTTTCAGTCTTTTACTCTACCACTGAGCTACTTCTACTTAAATATATAAACTAAATATTATATTTTGAACTAAAACATATAATATATTTGGTTTTATAAACAAAAACAGTATTATTAAAAAACTTAAAGATAATACAATTGATTTTAAATAATCTAATGATTGAGTATAAACAAACGAATTAGATGATTTTTCAAAAAACATAATTTTAATGAACTTTACATAATAAAAAGCACTAAATAATGTTAATATAATACATAATATTGCTACAGAGTAAAATGAAGACTCTATCAGCGAATAAAAAACAAAATATTTAGCATAAAAACCTGCCAATGGAGGAATCCCTGCCATTGAAAAGAAATTTATTAAAATGATAAAAGATAAATAATTATGGTTTTGTGAAAGACCTTGTAAATCGGTAAGATAAACAATCCTTTTTCCACCAACTTCTAATGTTAAAACGATTGACCAAATATTTATTGACATAACCACATAAAGTATTAAAAAAAATAAAACACTTTGTGATCCATCTAAAGTTCCTGTTGATAACGCTAATAGGATATAACCCATTTGTGAAATAGAACTAAAAGCTAAAAATCTTTTGATTTTAGTTTGATATAACGCGGAAAAAGTTCCTATAATAACGGACAATACACCACAATATAAAAAAAGATTTTGCCAAACGAATATTAAATCATAAAAAATTAAAAAAACTAGTTTAACTAATACTGCTCCTAAACCTAGTTTAGGTACTATAGCAAATAATGCTGTTACAGAAGTAGGTGCACCTTCATAAACATCAGGAGACCACATATGAAATGGAGCTGCAGCTAATTTAAACAAAAAACCTACAAATAAAAAAATTATACCTAATATTAACCTATTATTATGTTCAATAAAAGATAAGTAACCAATATTTACATCAGAAATATTTATTAATAACTTCGATAGAACTTCAAAATTAGTTGTACCTGTAAACCCATAGATTAGGGAAATACCAAATAAAATCAAACCAGAAGAAAATGCTCCTAAAATGAAATATTTTAAACCAGCTTCTGTTGAAAAAGCAGAATTTTTTTTATAACCAGCTAAAATATAGAAAGCTAGACTCTGAATTTCGATTGCTAAATAAATAGATATTAAATCATTAGAAGATATAAAACACATCATACCAAATAATGATAATAGTAATAAAACATTATATTCATAAGTAGTTATACCTTCTTTTTTAATATAATTAAAAGATATAGCAATAGTACAAAAAGTTGTTAACAATAGAATAAATTTTATTGTTGAAGTATAAAAATTAACTATAAAAAGGTCATTAAAAATAACCATTTCTTGAATCGGATTATTATAGATTAATATTAAAGAAAAAAATATTGATAACAAGATCAAATAGTTAAACTCTTTAACAAGGACAGGATAGTTATATTTTTTTGTACTACAAAAAAATGCCCCGAACATTAATATAAATAAACTAACAAATAAAATATATAATTCAGGTAAAATTAATTTAAATTGGTTTTCAAAGAAATAAAAAAAGTTCATAATTAATAATTAAAAAGTTTATTCTAATAATATATTTCAAGAATATGCAATTTATTTAAAATAGCATCTGGAAATACACCTAAAAAAATAGTCAAAAATATAAGTGGAACAAGAACCATAAATTCACGATAATTTATATCATAAAATTGTTTTATATATTGCATTTTTAAATTACCGTAAGAAATTCTATTAAATAACCATAATGAATAAACAGCACTTAATACAACACTTGTTGCGGATAACACCGTAATAAATAAATTATCTTGAAAAATACCAGTTAAAATTAAAAATTCACCGATAAAATTACAAGTACCCGGTAACGCTGCATTTGCAAACATAAATAATAAAAAAATACTAATGAATAAAGGCATTGTATGCACTAAACCACTATAATACTTAATTAAACGAGTATGATGTCTATCATAAATAACTCCAACACATAAAAATAAAGCACTTGAAACAATACCATGACTTATCATTTGAAATATACTACCTTCTATACCTTGAATATTTAGACTAAAAAGACCTAATAATATCATATTCATATGGGCTACAGATGCATAAGCAATAACACGTTTTAAATCAGTTTGACGTATTGCAGTTAAAGACGTATAAACTACACCTATTGTAGCTAAAGAATATAAAAAAGGGGTAAAATATAAAGTGGCTTGTGGAAGTAAAGGAATAGAGAACCTAATAAAACCATAAGTACCTAACTTTAATAATATCCCAGCTAAAATAACTGATCCTGTAGTAGGTGCTTCTACATGCGCTTCTGGTAACCAAATATGGAAAGGAACCATAGGTACCTTAGATGCAAATGAGATAAAAAAAGCAATCCATAAAAGTTTTTGCTTAAACGGACTAAACTCATGTAAAATTAATACTTGATAATCAGTGGTACCAATTTCCGCATAAATAGACATAATGGAAAGTAATAATAGTATAGAACCACCTAAAGTATAGAAAAAAAACATATAAGATGCTCTAATTTTACGAGTACGAGAACCCCAAACACCAATTAATAGAAACATTGGTATAAGTATACTTTCAAAGAAGATGTAAAATAGAAAGAGGTCTAATACACTAAATACAATTAATAATAAAGATTCCATTACTAAAAATAGTATCATATATTCTTTTAAATATATAGTAACACTTTTCCAACTATTTAATATACATAAAGGAAAAATAAATGTTGTTAAAATAACAAAAAGAAGAGATACAGAATCTAAACCTAAAAAAACATTAATATTTAGAGAAGAAAACCATAAAAAAGAAACAATAAATTGAAAACTTGATACACCGTAATCAAAGGATAACCAAATTAATATAGAAATTAAAAAAGTAAATAAAGTCGTATATAAAGCTATAATACGAATATAATAAATATTATTACTAGGAGTAAATAATAAAAGTAAAGAACCTAATATAGGAGTAATAATTAATAATTCAAGCATTTTGATAAATTAAATAAAATGAGACCCTAATGAAATAAATTTTAACCTTTTTTTATTTTTCAATTTTTTTGGTAAAAGACCAAAAATTCGAGTCCCTAATATTTTTTTATTTCTTGTTAATAAAATAACAGAATTAGTAGAAAATTTTATACTAGAACCTTCAAAATTATGAGATTCTTTTTTTGTACGTATTATTAAAGCTAAACAAATTTCTCCTTTAGAAACTTTTTTATTACCTTTAGCTCTTAATTTTTGTACTGAAACAAGTATAAAGTTACCTAATTTTGCGTGAGAATAATTTGAATTACCTAATACTTTAATACAAGTAACTTCTTTTGCCCCGGAATTATCACTAACGGATAAGTTCGTTTTTAGTTGTATCATTTTTTGTAATTATAGGAATTTGTAAAAGATTAAAGAATGCTTTACATTCTTCAAGACTATTACAAGTAGTAAAAAAGATTATATCTAAATTTTTTAATGAATTAAATTTTTCATATTCTTCTCCTAAATCAAAAAATGTAAGAGGATCATTTATGGTAAAACGATAAGAACCTCCTTCTTGACTAGATCCAAAAGAAAAACCCTGAAAAAATTTTAATGAAGGTAAATCTAACGTAATAAAACGAGTTAAAAAATTATAAAGTGTATTACCTTCTAATATATTTTCACAGACAGTAATTTTATCCTTCGAATAAGAAGAATTAAAATCTTGTAAAATAGTAGGGTAACTATTATAGCCACCTAAAATTTGTAAAGCTTGTAAAGATACTAAAACATTTTCATTATGCAAAGATTTAGTATCATTAACCGTAAAAACTAATTTTATTTTTACTATTTTTGGTACTTGATAATAATTTTTATAATTAAATTTGTTAATTAAACTTGGAATTATACTAGTATTATAAAATTCTTCAAAACTTTGCATGACAATATAATATTAATTTTTCATTAGAGCAAAAAAAGTTAAAACACTTTTTCTTACTTTGAAAAACGAAATAAGTATAGCTAAACCAATTGCAGATTCACTAGCACCAATTGTTAAAAAAAATAAAGCAAATAATTCGCCCAAAATATCATCTAAAAAATATGAATAAATTATAAAATTAAAGTTAACACTAAGAACCATTAACTCAATTGAAATAAAAATTATGATTATATTTGTACGATTCAAAACTATACCTAAAAAAGAGATAAATAATAAGGTTATAGAAACTACTAAAAATTGAAATTGAGATATCATTTAATAATTATAATTACTATAAGAATACAGAATTGGGTAAACTATCAAAAGTTACTAAAATACCTGATATAAATATAACCCAACCTAAAGTTAAAGGTATAAATACCTTCCAACCAATTTGCATTAATTGGTCATATCTAAATCTAGGAAGAACTGCACGAATAATAACAAAGATACAGGCTAAAAAAGCCACTTTTATACCAAACCAGATTGGCCCAGGAATAAAAGATAAAAAAGAAATAATGGGCAACCATCCTCCTAAGAAAAGAGTAACAATAAGGCTACTTATTAATAAGATATTAGCATACTCACCTAAAAAAAATAAGGCAAAACCCATTGCAGAATATTCTACATTATAACCTGAAACTAGTTCAGCTTCAGCTTCGGGTAAATCAAAAGGATGCCTATTAGTTTCTGCTAATGCAGAAATGAAAAATAAAATAAACATAGGAAATAAAGGTAAAATAAAAAATACTCTTTCTTGTGCATAAACTACACTAGATAAATTTAAACTACCAGCACAAATAAATACTGAAATTATAGCAAAACCAATTGCTACTTCGTATGAAATCATTTGAGCTGCTGACCTTAAACCCCCTAAAAAAGCATATTTCGAATTACTAGACCACCCTGCCATTATTATCGTATACACACCTAAAGACGATACCGCTAAAAAATATAAAATACCAATATCTAAATTAGCTAAAACAGCTCCAGTACCAAAAGGCATAACAACCCAACCCATAAGACCTATAATAAAAGTAAATATAGGAGAAAGAATAAATATAGTTGAATTTGAATTGTTAGGAATAATAGACTCTTTAATTAATAATTTTAAACCATCAGCTACAGCTTGTAAAAGACCGAACCAACCTACAACATTAGGTCCTTTTCGACGTTGAATACTTGCCATAATTTTACGCTCAATTAATGTAAAATAAGCTACTGCAACCAACAATAAAATTATCAATAATAAACTTTTTATTAATGATGATATTGTTATAATTAAAAGATCGTTAAACATATTAAATATAATTTGTTAAAACTCTATTGTTAGAACATTTTAACAATATTTTAGAAGATTTACTAATATTATCTGTACGATAAAAATCTTCAATCTTATTTTTAAGATTTAAATTATTAACACTAAATTTACTCTCAAAATGTAGATTATCTGATGAAAATCTACTATTTAATGATAAATCTTTTTTTGTTATAGATAATTCTTCTTTATAAAAATTATGTAATTCCTTAGAATTATCAAATTTAAATTTTATACCACAAATTTCACCTAAAGCACGAAGGATTTTCCAATCTGAACGTGATTTTGTAGGACCATTTACAGCAAAAGAAGCCTTTTGTACAAGACCTTCCACATTAGAATAAGAAGAATTTTTTTCTAAAAACACTTGTGAAGGTAAAACTACGTCAGCTTTATTAGCTATAGAGTTTCCATGAGGACCAATATAAACAATAAAACTATTTTTATATTTGTCAAAATCAATATTATCTACATTCAATAAAAATACAATATCTAGATCATTCATATAATCAGAATTATATGTTACACAACCTAATTCATTACCATTTATTTCTCCAGTTGAAGATAAAATAGTATTATAAATTGAACTAAATGTAAAATTTTGATTTGAATTAGAAAGAATAGTTAATAATGAAGTTATTGAGGGGTCATCACTGGATAAAATTATAGGGTTCTTCGCGTTGAATAAATCTTGACAAAAAAAATTACGTCCTTCTACTAAATTAATTAATGTCTTTTTCGAAGAACCTAAATGTATTGCTGGATAACCTAAATCCATTTTAGGACCAATATAAGCTACAGTTAACTCACCACTTAAGACAAATTGCCTTAAACGGGTATTTAAAGACGAAGCTTCAAAACGAGGATTAGTATCTACTAATAAACATACGTCATTAGATTCAAATGAAGATAACCGTTGACTTAGTTTAAAAGAGCTATCCATATCAACCATACTATTTCTATTATGTTCACTACACATTCTTAAGGGATGAGCAGTTAATTGTAATAAAAATTCTTTCATTATTATTAAAGTCTCTAAATCAGTTAATCCATTGTAAAAACAACCTACTCTTGGAGGAGTTTTACCCGTTTGATAAAGAACATCTCTAACATATTGTAACGAGTCTTGCCATGAATGAGGTAATAAACGGTTAGAACTATTATCTAAAATCATAGGATCCGTAATTCTTTGAGTTTTAATACCATCATAGAAAAAACGAGTCTTATCATTTATCCACTCTTCGTTAATTTCATCATTACTAATAGGTAATACACGCATAACATCATTACCTTTTGTGTTTACTACGATATTACTACCGATACCATCTAAAACATCAATAGTAGAAGAACTTTCTAATTCCCAAGATCTAGCAGTAAATGCGTAAGGTTTGGAAGTTAAAGCTCCTACAGGACATAAATCAATAATATTACCAGATAACTCACTAGATAACATTTTTTCGACATATGTTCCAATTTCTGTATGTTTACCACGACCAGTTGTACCTAATTCAGGTACTCCAGCTATTTCAGTAGCAAATCGAACACAACGAGTACAATGTATACAACGAGTCATTATAGTTTTTACTAAAGGGCCACAATTTTTGTTTTCTACCCCTCGTTTATAATCATAAAAACGACCAGAGTCACTACCAAAAACTAAAGCTTGATCTTGTAAATCACATTCCCCTCCTTGATCACAAATAGGGCAATCTAATGGATGGTTTAATAATAAAAATTCTAAAACACTTTCACGAGCTTTGTTTACTAAAGGAGTATTAGTATAAACTTTCATATTTTCCATTACAGGTAATGTACATGATGCAACGGGTTTAGGTGATTTTTCAATTTCAACTAAACACATTCTACAATTTCCCGCAATAAGTAAACGTTCATGAAAACAAAATCTAGGAATTTCTATTCCAACTGAGTCACAAGCTTGTAATACTGTTGCATTTTTTTTTACAGATACAGCTATATCGTCTACAAATAAATTTATCATATTTATTATTATATTAAAAGTGGGTAAGGGGAATCGAACCCCTATTCCCTGATTGGAAGTCAGGTTTCTTACCATTAGAAGATACCCACTAAATTAAAAAAAGAAAAGTAGTAGTTTATTACTTGTTCCTTACGGAACTTACATATAAACCCTATCATACGTTTTGTTATAAAACGTTTTTTTAGAACTTATCTTAAAAAGAACTTCTTACTTATATGCTTTCAGTAATTATTTCTTACAAACGTAGCGTCACAGCCATGCTTTTAAAAAAACAACTGTTAAACCATTGGTTCATCTTTCTCAATCCTTTCGTACTAGAGTCAGATTTTTTCAATTCTAAAACGTTTATGATAGATAGAAACCAAACTGTCTCACGACGTTCTAAACCCAGCTCACGTACCACTTTAATCGGCGAACAACCGAACCCTTGGAACCTTCTTCAGCTCCAGGATGTGATGAGCCGACATCGAGGTGCCAAACAATCCCGTCAATAAGAGCTCTCGAGGATCATAAGCCTGTTATCCCTAGCGTACCTTTTATTCGTTGAGCGATGCTTTTTCCTTTCACAAGCACCGGATCACTATGACCAACTTTCGTTTCTGTTCGACATGTCTGTCTTTCAGTTAAGCAAACTTATACCATTACGCTTCAACAAATAATATAGATTATTTTGAGTTTACCTTTGTACACCTCCGTTACTTTTTAGGAGGTCTCCGCCCCAGAGAAACTACCAACCATACAATGTCCTTTTAAATAGTTAGCTTTAGATATTATTTAGGGTGGTATTTCAAGATTGTTTCACATAAATCTGGCGACTTATGATCAAAAACTCCCACCTATCCTGCACAAAATAATCCTATAAGCAATGTAAAGATGTAGTAAAGGTGCATAGGGTCTTTTCGTCTTATCATAAATACTTCGCATCTGCACGAAGAATTCAATTTCTTTGATATTATAGTGGAGACAGTGGGGAAGTCGTTACACCATTCATGCGGGTCGGAAATTACCCGACAAGGAATTTCGCTACCTTAGGACCGTCAGAGTTACAGCCGCCGTTTACTGGAGCTTCAAT
>JACKZZ010005930.1_pt1 | contig 16760 bp, 7 predicted proteins | sample 8027871 | NCBI WGS metagenome assembly JACKZZ01 (sample SAMN15724774, study PRJNA655200) | protist metagenome | isolation source: fluorescence activated cell sorting (FACS) single amplified genomes of... | place: USA: West Boothbay Harbor, Gulf of Maine | collected 2000-07-19
GCTGCAGCTCTAGTTGAAGGTGCAAGGAGAAAACGATTAGGAATACCTGCTGATGTTTTCTTAGGGAGACGTGGTAGTTTCTGTGCTGCACCAGGTTTGGAACCATTTGAAGATGGTGCAAAGGAAAAGCCACAACATGCAACTAAAGAAGTAAATAAAGAAATCCCCAAACATCTACAGATTGAAGAAGAGGATATTTTTGATGCTAATGGAGAAGTTGATTTAAATAAAACACACGGTTTAATAAGAAAATGTGTAAATCTTCTTGGTAATGATATTGTTCATCATGGGTCTATAAATGATGTTGCATTTGCCCCAAGTGAAGGTCGTCTAGCATCAGGTGGTGGCGATAAATTAATTAAAATATGGGATCCACGTGATGGTACGTTAGTTAGAGTACTGAGTGGACATACTGGCGAAGTGACTTCATTAAAATATTCACATGATGAACTATATTTAGTATCATGTGATACAGATGCAGTTACTATTATATGGGATATGACTACTAATTTAATATTTAAAAGATTATATGGTCACGCTGATGCTATTACTCGACTAGATATGAGCCCTGATTGCACAGTAATGGTTACATCATCATATGATAAAATTATTAAAACATGGTATTTAACGCCCAGAACACCTGCTGCACCGGAACCACCAAGAGTTATATCACATACAGACAAAACGGCTATATTAACATGGACTGCACCACCAGCATTTAATTTAGAAATAACAGCGTTTTATATACAATATCGTGTATATGGAAGAAATTATTGGGAACCAATGCCAGATGAATCACAAATTACAGCACCACCATCAGCAAGAAGTAAAACATTGACTGATTTAATATCTGGAACGCAATATCAATTTCGTATAAGAGCTGAAAATTTAATGGGAATAGGTCATTGGAGTACACCATCAAAATTAATGAAAACTGAGTTAGGCATACCAGATAGACCAAATATGCCGAAATTATGTGGTTGTACAATAGATACAATGACTATATATTTTTTTACACCAAATCCTGAAACTTTTGGTGGAGCATCTACTAGATTTGAGGCACGTTATAGTGGATATGTGACAGAATTTGATGATTCTCCATTAAAACCATTTACTTTAGAGGAAGCTGTTGAACAAGGTAAAGATATTATAAACTACTTTAGAAGACAATTAGAAGTTAAACCATTAAAAATTTTACAAAGAAAGGAAAAATTATTATTACCAGAACCTGAAAGTTTAGGATTTCAAATCGCAGACGAACATATGCTTGAAATTATAGAAAAAGTTGAATTGGATAATACAATGTTATTCGTAGCAACAACTCTTGAAAATTTAGAACCTGGTTTTGAATATCGTATTGAAATACGTGGTGTTAATGAAGAAGATAATGGCCCATGGAGTGAAGGTTCATATTCATATTCAACTCATGCAACGCTGCCAAGATCACCAATTTCGCCATTTATTGAAGAGCGTACGTTAACAAGTATCAAATTTGCATGGCATGCACCAGATGGCAGAGGTACTGCTATTGTCGGTTATATAGTTGAAGTACAACATACAGGTAAACAATTTAAATTACCAAGATCACAACAATGGATAGAATTAGATCATTTACTACCTGGTAATTCTTATTATTTACGATTAAAAGCATTAAATGCAGTTGGGGAGTCAGAGTGGTCACAATACAATACATTTGAAAATTCGCATACATTAACAGACAAACCAGAAAAACCATCACGCCCTGTAGCAGTACATGGTACCTGGAAGTCAATAAGTATAGATACAAGATTACCATATAATAACGGCTCCCCAATAACATCTATCATTATACATAAACGATGGGTTGAAGCATTTAATAAAGGTGAATGGGAAAATCCTATCCATATGAATTTAGAAGATCATAATATAGATCCAAATGTAAAAATAACAGAATATGTAGCACATGATGCTTATATACAACAGTTATTACAAGAAGAACGTGATGAAGCAGAAGAGAGAAAAAAAGGTTTCAATCCTTTCAAAGCTAAAAAAGAACAATTATCTTTATCTGAAAAATTAGACAGAGCCAAACCTGAAGGTTCTAAATTGAATATCACAGTAGATGGTTTACGTGATAATACAATATATGAATTTCGCGTTAGTTACGTGAATCTTGTTGGATCTTCTATTAATAGTGATGCCTCGCATCGAGCGAAGACGAATGCAGCATTGCCAGCAGATTCACCACAAGAATTTCGTGTGTTTGATTTATTATTAGGTGATAGAAGAGATGCTATTGCACATATGAATAAACAAGATAGAAAAGATAAATCAAAAATGTTTTATGCGATAGCATCCTTCCAAGCATCATTTGATAGACAAGGTGGAGCTTATATATCGCATTATGTCATACAATGTAGAAATAACACTATCGATAAAGATGAATTATCACGTGGTTTGGATCCAAAATTTAGTGCTGCGACACATTATGTTACGTTCCCACGTAATCCCAAAGATGCACCATTAACTGGATTATATTTTAAAGTTGATGAATTGAATTGTGGTGATGTATATCAATTTCGTATACGCGCTGATAATGCTGGTGCTGGTGACGGTATACCTATTGGAAAATATTCTGAATGGTCAGAAGAAATTACTATGCCAGAGCCACCAGAAGAAGAAGAAGAAGAAGAGGAAGGTGATAATATGTCCATACCGACGTTGAAAACGGAGCCAACTTATGTCGAAAGTGACGCTGAAGACGAAGATGATGATTCATTAGTTGGTTTTGATGTACTAGACCAAGAATTACCTACAAGTAGACAGCCACAACGTAAAGATGCTGTATTATTAAAATCAACAGGCAAAAATGGCCAAGTTGCAAAACAAGAAGCAAAAGGTATGCAACGACGAGGAGGTGGTCAAGGTAATAGAAGTGAGCTGGCACTTGATCCTGGAAGCTTTTAGTGAATTAAATTATGTTTTAATAGTATCTAAATATTGTATATACTTCATGATATCCAAAAAAATTATGGCTTCAAAAAAAGGCTTAAAAACCAACTGGAAAAGAGATAAAAATAACAATTTTAATTCCGAGTGGCTGGAGTGAGGAGAGGGGGTCACCGTCGGGGAAGAAATAAACCAGGTTCGAGAAAAAAGAAATAAGTGCCTCTCGCTTCGCTGCGTTAAACGTAAGTTGCACATCACCGTGCATGAGGTGATAAGTCAGTGCATTGACTTATTTGACAATGCCTGTAAATCAAGCTAGATCCCCTGTCAAGGTGGCTAGTTCTCCTGTGGGACCAACAGCGACGATTGGGAATCCTCCTTTAGGTCCTTATGTGGCTGCTACTTTTAGTAGTCCACACCGTCGTGGTTCAAACACAAGTGTAAATAGTTCCAGCTCTAGTTCTTGTGGACATACCACTAATAGTGCATGTAGTTCCCCTGGTAATGATGAAAAGACAAGTTGGAAAGTTGGTTGTAATGACCCAACCATGGAAATTTCGAATAATGCAATAGAAAATTTCCCAGTGAGAGAAGAGATTCTATTTCCATCCTCCAAAAGAACATCATCAACTGATTCAAGTGGACGGTCATCACTCAGTCACATGATTGATTCCTATTCAGCACGAAGTATGCTGAATGAACAAGTTATGGAAGTTATAGAAAAACAGAGAAAATCATCATCTTCATCTATACTTGATTACAACAACAATACTGTAGCATCTAGATTGCAATCAATTCACACTTCAACAATAGTACCGACCACGTCTTCATCATGTAAGTCGTCAGTGAAATCAGAGGGTATTTTTGATTTCTTTTTAGATTTAGACGATTTTTCTAGTAGTTTAAATCGAAGTCGAAGTAATACAATAGGTCAAGACGAATCATATTATCATCCTGATGGAGGTGCTGTGTTGGGTAATCATGGGCATCACCCATTACATATAACGTCGCATGTTCATCCTGTTACTGGAGACAGTAGATTAAGATCCCGAACTTTGTCTGCAGGAGGTGTATTGAATGATAGTAAAAATGGAATTCGTCGCGAAGAATCCATCTTGATGTTTGATTTAGATTTGGAGTAACTTGATAGGAATGAACGGGACACGAAAAATGTCCGAGGAATGCATAGAATTTGCAAGATGAAGTATTATATACCAAATCAATCTTGTACATATCATTATTTTTATAATGATTATTTTTTTTAATGATAACTAAACATCACATCACAATTATATATTATCTACCATTGAACCTTCAATTATCAGGGGCAACCTTACTTATATTACCTTATTACCACCTACTGGTATAGCTCCAGAACCTGTCTTTGTTTTAGATCTAGCCATAGTACCACATACTGCACAAGATGTTCCTTCATCACAAAATAACGCTAAACATACTGAACACATATACGCGAATTCTACTGGTTTTTTATGACAGGAACATGATGCACGAAAATCAACCGTACGTTGAATTGTTCCCTGCAATATTTCACGTGTTGTTGTACTTGATAAGCATTGTGTTAATAATTCATTTAATATATCACGTTGATCTAATGGTCTTAAATATACTCCACGTGTTAAATAAGATGCTTGTTGCAAAAAATGTGAATGCCTTTGTGGTGATAATAACATTGAATCTATTGGAGAATTTAATCTATCAGCACTAAATATACTATTCATTATGTTATTATAGCATGGGGCATGATCTTCACGTAATTGTATAACAAGTATACGTGGTTGTAATTTGTGAGTATTTTGTACTTGACGATTTATAATACATAATCCTTTCGATAATGCTTTACTTAATCCATCACTTGTTATTGAGTCAGATGCTATCGATGTATTATTTTGTTCAATAGATTTTAATAGGATAGGATCTAATAACCCACTAGCAATTATAGATGGTAACAAATGACCAAGAGGTACGAAATCATCATGTACAATTGTTTCTTCACCACTAACACCTTTCACAATTTTTCGACGAGGATATATTTGTATGCAGCTATCAGGAAGTGCAGCTAAAACACATAATCGATTTTGACGATGCATTAAACAGTAAGCATTGCAAAAGATGATCAGAGATGACACCAACTCTTGATACAAGATGCAAGACTCAGGGCATGAGTCTTTTCGGGCCTTCCAGGATGCGAAATCTACATCTACCACAATAGTTAGCAGGCTGGGGTTTGTATCATCCATCATTAACACATAGGAGCTACTTCACGGGCTCTGGAACTTTTATTATAACTGGGGGTCCAGCCTCTGTCCGGTGAATTCTGCGGGATCGTTTTAGGTTACTCTGCGTTGGTAGAAGCCACTCTGAGATTCAAGAGTTACTTTTTTGCATACTTAGATACCTTATTAGTACTTTTTAGCGAAGTAAACTCTGAATACTATTAAATAGTGCCTTTTCTTTGTCGATCTATAATATTGTCCCGGTAAAGCCAAACATGGATCTGACAGATGCTGAGGAGGCAAGGTTACCTTTACCTACTAATTGGATTCGTGCATTAAGTGTAGAGAATAGTCCTATTTACAGGAACGAAGCAAATGGTATAGAAAGTGATGAACATCCATATATACTAGAGGCCACAAACGCCGCTCTTTCATTACCATTACCAGATGGATGGGGAAGTAAGGAAGCTACTTTGAATGATGGTAGTAAAGATGTATTCTATTACAATAGTCTTATGAATATTAGCATGTGGGATCCACCATTATTAAGACAATGTTTGTCAAATATGATGAGTCGTAAAGGTTATCATGATACCGCATTGTCAATTCTACCACCAAACGATCAGAAAAGTGCACGCATTGCAGGTATGGAAAAGGTACAAGAAGAAGAACGCCACAACCAACATATTACAGATGCATATAAACAATTTATGGCAAAGAAACTTGAACAACAACAAGCAACAACTGATAAACCACATGAACCTGATCATCAGCCTCTGCATCATCATGCACAACAACATTCTGCATCATTCACTGCAGCACATCCAAACGGTCATACACCAGGTATTGGCGCGGCACCACTTAGAAAGCTAGATGAACTTCATCACATTACTTATGATAATCGTGGTCATTCAGTATATCATGAAGTTCCTGTAACTGATGCAGGAGATGATGGTGCAAGTGATGCAAGCAGTGGAAGTGAAGTTGATTCCACATTACGAAAAGATACTATGAAAAGTGTGACTTTTGATGTGTTTGGAAATATTGTTAAGAAGGATCAAGTTAATGAGGAATATGAGAGTTCTTCAGAGGATGCAAGTGATGGTCATTTAGCACACCAACCGAAAGTGACATTCATGGAACCAAAAGCTGTACTTAATGCATCATCGTCGTCGTCATCGTCATCGTCGTCATCATCATCGTCAACTGATTCTGAAGATAGTGATGCTGAAGAGAATCCTCATGTAAATCAATTTGCTATACCTGATATGAACTCTACTAAAATTATTAAAGAAGAGGAAGCTGTTGTGAAATCTATGAATAAAAGTAATACAAAAAGTCGTTTTCAACAATGGATGGCTTATAGAGAAGTGACTAAAGTAGAAGATCAATGGGATAAACCAATTACTCATGCATTGAGTAAATCAAGACCACCTAAGACGGCTATTGGTGTGAATATTTTGTTACAAGATACTAAGGAAGCCAATGAGCGAATACATGAATTGATAATAAAATTTCGTGCACAGCTATGTAGATCACAAGGTATTGAATGTCGTGTCATGGATCATAATGAAGTTGCTGATGGTAGTGACTCTGACAGTGATAGTTCTAACAGTAGTGATAATAGTGATAGTGATAGTGATAGTAGTAGCAGCAATAGCAGTAGTAGCGCTGAAAATGAAAAGAAGCAAATTGCGCATTTAGTACTCATGGCCGGAGATATAGTGACAAAACTTCGGAGACGTCCAGAATATATTATAGGTGCCATGGCAATGTGCTCACCAACAGGTAATGGAATGTCTCAAATTGCTTTTACTGCATTACATAGGTTGATTCATCCCCTTAGTACTGATTTAAGTCTGACAACACATTTTTTACTGCAAAGTGTGAATTATCAAGTCGAAGAACTTATGGAATTAAAAACCTTATTTCCTGAATTAGAAGCTAGAAAATTAGCATCACGTGCATTATTTATAACTGATCCTGACACTGCATTACATTGGAATCCATTGCAACAACCATTACCGATCATACCAACAGTTCCGAGTGAAACGGTTTTAACATGTGCATTACGAACATATGCTATCCGACGTGATGTGACTAATTATTTTAAAATGAGTTGGAAGCCATTATTAAAAGGTGTATCATGTATAGTTGAAACAAATATAATAGATGGTACTAGAACGTTCCAGAATTTAATAACGACAGCAGCAAGACTATTGGAATCCACTTTCGCTGATGCAGCGATGGCATCATTTCCCGCTCCAGCAACTGCAGTATGCCGCTCATTATTTGAAATAGGTGGTAATGATGCATTACATACATATATCTTTAATTTATTAATACTACCTAATTTATTAAAAATAATAAATGGTGATCATGAATCGATTGATAATGAGAAGACCATGCGGTTGGACCGCATTGGAGCACATTCGCAACGTTACTATAATATAGAGAATTGGTGGCCTGAAGCTGGTTATGATCAAGTACCATATGATTCGATGAATTCATTCATATGGGTATTATGGAAACTTTATACTGGTGCTGCACTCATAAATCAACCAGATATCGAAGTATTAGATTCAAAAACATTTTTTGCTGGTCATTCAAGTGAATTAGACACTTCTGCAATATCTAGTAAAAAAATACGTATTATCTTATTAAGACTGCAACGGAAATTAGATTATGGATGTCAAATATTATTACGAATGCCACTGGATCCAGCAGGATGCTCATTTTTGGGTATAGATGTAAATAAAGCATTGGAAGATGTTAAAGAATTCACCTCACATGCACTGGCCTCACATGAAATGCCTCAAAAAGCATTAGATAAACGTATGGAGCAATTGCAATTAAAACCAAATGCTATGTTAAATTTAAGTGTTATCGGTAGACACGAATTAGCAAATATATTCAGTGATATTGGTGTATGTATTGAATCCCGTGAAAAAGATTTACAGGAATTAGACAGCAAAAATGAAACTGAATGTGGTCATAAAGAAGGTAAAATTAAAAGTGAAACATATAATAATGATAATGAATTATTCAATGCTGTATCTAATTATTTAGTATTAAATGATAAATTTGGTGAAGAAGTTGGTGAAGAGCTTCTAGTGATACCATTTCAAAATGATGAAACCGAGTCAAGTTCTGGTGGTCTAGATTATAATAACATAGATGATACTAGTGATACTTATAGAGGCTTCAATGAGTCAAAAAGTAGTTTCCAAAATACCATGAATGATCAAATATTTTCAGTAGATTTATCAATAAAACAAAGATACAAACAACTGACCATAGCCTTAAAACAGGCAAGCAATTATGAAACGACTTGGCTACGACTCGCAAAATTAGTTGACTCAAATCACATAGTTGAATTATTTGATTTAACAAATAATGACAATTGGCATGAATATTTAGATATTATGGTTGAATTCTGTAGAGATGATAAAGTTACATTAACAAACAAACATACGACAGCAACTGGCACGAAGCAAAAAGAGGTTATGTTAGGTTTATCTCATGTTAAAAACGTAAAAGTACATGGTAGTCATTTACCATTAGATGTATTATCACGTACAGCGGTACATAAACAATATCATGAAACACGTAAAAAGAATGTTGTACGTGTTGATCGTGGTGAAGATGTATCAAATTTAAGCTTTGTTCAATCATTTAAACACTCACTTCGATTTGGGTCCGTTGAAAGGAGAGCTGGTGTAGGTACATCTATATTAGATCCTAAACCTGCAAAACCACTAGCTGCACCATTAAAAGTTCTTGCTGGTAAAGCTTTAAAGCAAGCCAAGACATCACTGGATCGTTCACGTGATCATTCTGTGGATCATGTCGACTTGGAAGAAATATCAAGAACTAGTTCACATGAAACTTCCCAATATGCTATTGGCAAAAATAAATCAAGATACACAAAGCCAGTTGTAAGCAATGAACGTTTTTTACAAAAGACACATGCAACTTTACAAGCAAATAAAGTAAACAATGGTGAAATTGCTGATCTTCCGCCAAATCGTCATCGAGTACTAGAAAAATTTCAAAATTCTATGCGTGTTGATTACTACAGTTCTAAGAAAGGAAAAAAGAATTCAAAAGAAATATTGAATACTACTAGTAGTACGTCTTATACAGATAATCATGGCAATGTTCACTCTATGCAGGCAACAACACAAGGTAAGCCTGATAGAGCACAACCTTTCCCAGAACACTTACGCAATCGTATTCGACGACAAGAAGATGACAACCCGAATTATCAATATGATGATTATGATAATGGAGATGATGAATATTATGATGACAATAGATATGAAAACCAAGCACCAAAAACTCGATTTGAATCTCGAGGAGATCCTATGGAGAATCATGTCAATGAACTCTTGAGTGAATACAGTGAAATCTTCGGTGGAGACGAGAATTCTCATCGTGAAGATGATGATGATGACGATGATGATAATGACATAAATAGCAATGGTGGACAAACACACGTCAAATTTGATAGTGATAAAGATGAAATTGCAGATGAAGACTTACCAGACGAGCTACCGGATAATTTTGACGATCAAGATTTGAAGGATGCATGGAAGTTTATGTCAAACAAAGAAAAACGGCAAAGTATTCATTATCTTTTCCCTAAAGGTGATCAAGCACAACGTTGGTTACATGAACATAAAGAATCAAAAGTTTTTACAGATAATGCTAAAGTTGCGGAAATAAGTGGTTTACGATTTACAAAAGCAACAAAATCTCGAGCTGCACATATGCAAGCTAAATCCCGACAAAGTGTATTTAATGCTGATGGTAATTTTGGATTAAGGGATACCATAAATCATGCAGATTCATTAAGACATACATCAAATAAAAATGTAAAAAAAATGAAACGAAAAATACCATTCCGTCCTGGTGGTCTTGCTGGTGTGGATCAGGTGACGAAGTATGGACGTCAGCTTGCAAAAGTTCCTGTAAAACGTACTACATTAGCTGAAGCTATGAAAGGCAAACATCGTTCACCACCACGTGGAAGCTTTTGGGGTGCAAACCCTGAATTATCTCGTAAACGTTTGGAAAATTTATTTCAGCCAGAAGATGATCCTCCTGCTGCACAATATGATGAAGATAGTGATAGTAGTTGTAGTATCGATTGGTCTTCTGGTCATCCAATAGGACGCAGTCGTAAAAGTAAAGAGTCTTCATCACCTATGACTCCGAATACACCACCATTACCACCATCAGAAGATTATCCTACGACTAATGCTGGTTCAACACCTGGACCCGGTGTTTCACCATCCAGACGTCGTGCATCTAGTACTGGTTATATTCCTGGTCAATACAATCAGAATAATATGAAAAGTGGTGGTTATTCACCATTAAAAGTTAATAAAGATGAACTACGATCTAGTTTAAGAAATCCAATCAATAATATTCATGATATTAACAAGCATGATGCGCTACCTGCGCACAAAGGTGGATTTGGTCCAGCATCTGGTCCGACTCTTTCACCGCCAAATCGTGCAAGACATGGATCTGTGCATGTTCGTCCTAATCTAAACGAAGAAGGTGAACATACAACAACAGCTAATACAAATGCAAATAGGTATGCTGCAGGTGGTGGTGATCATAAAAAGAAAGGCGGCTCAAGTTCACCAAGAAAAGTAAATTTTGCCGATGAACCAAAAAATGAAACTGGAGAATCGCATCATGACAACGATGCCGAAGAAACTTATGGCGATGAAGGCAATGAAGAAACTAAAGGTACTGATGGAATAGATGCTGAGAACGAAGAAGAAGAACATCCATATACTCCACCGAAGTACGAAGCCAGCTCTAGTGCTACTGATTGGGATGAACAACCAAAAAGTTCAGCTGATGTAAATTCGCCTCATAAACCTGCAACTATTGAGAAGAAATCAAAAATAATTGGTAGTGATAAAACAGCAGATGAATTAATTGATCTATTATTGACTGGTGCTGACGTTGTTAAACACGGGAGAAAAGGGAAGCCCAAAGCCAAGGCATTTAAGCTAAGCGATGATCGATCTTCATTCACTTGGACTGAACATGAAAAGCAAAGAATGTTTGGCGGTATATTTAAAAGTCCTATTGATGGTGAAATTCAAGTAAATAGTGTTATTGAAGTATGCAAAGGAGCTCAAACTGATGTAATGCTTGCGGCAAATCTTGTTGATCCTGCCCTTTGTCTATCTTTTGTAAGCCCCGATCGTACGGTTGATATTACATTTGCATCGAATAACGAAAGAGAATTATGGATTCGTGCATTAAAGATACTTTATGAAGGTAAAGGGGTTACATTTACTAATTAAAGACTGGAGTAAAGTGTAGGTGGAAATGATTAAAAATGTAATTTTTGTAAAACATTATTTGTGAATAAATTACCATAATATATATATTCTCCTTGATCTGATTGCTTAAGAGAAAGAGGAGATGAATAAAAAGAGCAATATTTGCTATTCCTAACCTTATTGTATACACAAATCGATAACTGTTCTTGATTGATCGTAGCAGCACACTTAAACCTTGAAACCAGTAGAAGCACGACGTCCACGAGCCTTCTCGAACTTGCGTCCCTTGGAGCGGATGTATGGCTTGACACCATTGTGTGTGTGTGGGTTTTCGGGGGATGTTTTGTGACCGAAGTGCTTGACAGATTCACGAGAGCTAACGGAACCACGAAGAAGAACTGTATTGGATCCCTTGGGTGCAATAAGTGCAAGTTGATCAAATGTCATACATTCACCACCAGCACGGGTAATAGCCTTACGAGCCTCATCGGTAAATTTAAGGGCAGCAATCTTAAGGGCAGGAAGCTCTAAAGTACGGGTATCGTTGGTGACGGTACCAACAACAACAGCGATCTTACCAATCTTGGATTCACCCTTCATGTAACGAGCCAATCTAGATACAGATAGAGGAGGTGTGTTGATTCTGGACATTCTCAAGCGCTTGACAATTGTGTTGGCAAACTTGGAATCAGCACGACGACCAATGAAACTATAAAGCTTCTCCAAAAGCTTAATATAAACATTCTTTGAGGCAGGTGCCTTTCTGACGTTGTGGCCCTTGCGACGGCCTCCAGCAACAAGATCAATTCCCATTGTTAATTAAATATGCTTAGCTATTTATGTAATAATTTTGACAATAATAATGGATAGAGTGACGGAAAGGAGTAAATGGGGGAGAATCAAGTTAGTATAATACTCTGGCGGCGAAGGTGACCATAAGCGATATACGCGTAAAGTTCTGCACATAAATTTCTATGGTTCAGAACAATAGTGGCAAGTATAACACCATAACAACATTGTTGTATGCAATTATGGTGTTGAACAAGCAACACAGGCTTAATCTTAGCTAAGCGATTGGGAAGAGGATTGATCTTCCCTATGCAGTGCTATATTTATGAATTTGCACAGAATTTGCAGACATAGCTATTAAGCAAGTCTCTTATAAGGTTATCAGATAGACAATAACGTTTCACTTACATCAACAGAGCTAATGTCAACCCTCACATGTTTTTCGTCGAGTGCTCCGTACGGTTGCACCAATCATCCGCCGGAGCTTAACGAATTCAACAGTTGTTTCAAGTGCCGTCTTAACACACTCATTATTCATCAAATTTGTCACATTGAAGTAGAGTTGCATATATTTAATCGAAATGTCAATGTTTCAAGATCTGAGTGCCATGAGCAACTTGATTGCGGAATCAACTAAGGCTCAAGAGGAAATGGAGAAGAAGCAAGCACTTCCTCCAAGTACTGAAACAGGTTTAACTGTCGTTAAATCTCGTGCAGCAATAGTAGCAGATAAAAAAGCAGAAGAAGCTGAAAAAGAAAAAGAAAAGGCAAAAATATGGCAACAAGATCAAGTTCCTATAGAAGATGCTTTATTATGTAAGGATCAGAATGATGATAGACCAATACCCAGATACGAATTTTCATATAAACAAACTGTTGGAACGGAAGATACATTTTTAGGCATGAATGATAAAACCAACGCATCATCTGATTGTTCGCATTTAATCATTAAAATACATTTTCCTGGTTCACAAATGAAAGATTTAGATTTAGATGTTACTAAAAATCGTATTAAAGCTGAATCTAAAGATTTAAAACTATTTACATATTTACCTGTTAATGTTTATAGTGATAAAGGCAAAGCAACATTCGATGCAAAGCGACATGTACTTCAGGTAACTCTACCTATAATTGGCTTTTTCGACGATGAAGATAAGTTTACTTGAACACAGCACAGGTAAGGTAGTCCGTCCTTTGTGATTTTTGGTTATCATTATTAAATTGTATGTGATATATGTAAAATGATGTATAATTGGATATTTATAAGATATAAGATTTAATATTTTTAAAACAAATTTACAAAATTATACGTGTGGAGCAAGCACGCACGGCGGGAAACTCTTTATGAATAGTTCATAAATCACATTAGAATTCACTTAAATCGATGGTAACTTTCTTAGTATTAGCTTCATCATCTGAACTTTCTAAAATATGTTGTGTTTGTTCTTTCAATGAGGGGTTCGGTGGGGATTGCACTTCAAGTTCAATTCCGCCTTGTGATGCAATATCAGCACCTAGGTCGCTAACTCTTTCCTCGTCCTCAGTATCACTTCCACTGCCTTCTTCTTCTCCTCCTCCTCCCGCTTCAATATCTGCTAAATTTGGTGGTTTACCATCAATAGATATACGATGATTTCTCACATATTCGGCCACAAATGTTCCCGATCCTCTCTTATACGCTTTATTCGACGAAGCATTCTCTATCATTACGGTGGTAATGGCATCAATATCTGATTTTGCTAATGATATAGCTTTAAATGCTCTATTACTACGATGTAAGAAATCAGCATATGATGCAGCTTGAGATAATTCATATTGTGCTAAAAATACAATAATTGTTAATCCTACTAATAATAGTAATTCACCTCCATTAGATGTAACAGGATAAAGATCACTATAAAAGCATTGTCCTATAATTTGAAATATAATAGTAAATGACATTAATTTCCATAGAGTATTATTATCTAATGCAACATAGGAACCATATTTAAATACATAATGTGATACTAAGATTCCAAAGAAACTGAGGCAGATAGATGGGAACAAACTCAACCATAATGCTACACTGCCGGGATTATCTATTAAATATGCATAACCGGCAGATCCTGCTCCAATAGGTTGCTGGTTATTAACATCAAACCACTCAAATTCTACGATAAGTTGCATAAGTATTAAACCAACAAATATAATTCGCATTAACCACAATAATATTTTTGCACCTAAACTATCCGAACTAACTTCTAATTCAAAACAAAAGAAATGCACATTACGAAATTCATGTAATCTAAATATAACTTCATATAATACAATTAGAAATAATGGTACAGTAATGCTTTGAAGTATATAACCTATATACATATGTACTATTTCATCAGCAATTTTATGTGCAGATGACAGGTACAGTGAGATATTCTCATACATAACACACATAGATAATATCGGTAAAAGCAAATAGACACTTATAACTTTAAGTCGGCGTAAATATAGTAATTGGCATATGAGTAATATCAACGCAATCACCGCAAAGATAATATACATCACATGACTCCAAGTACCGAGATCAGAATGGTCTGATCCAAATACGTATATAGACGAATCAGCCTTCATAATTGCAAAAAAATGCAAATGTATGAAATATACACTACAATTTTATCTGATTAACACTTCCAACCGGGTTGTTTTCCTTTTCTTGGAAGAAGAAAAAATATGACGTTGTGACTCGGTGGGATGGGAATTTGGTTGAGAATTGAAGGTTCAAGTGAAAAACACACATCTGATTCTGAAAGATATTAGATTTATGCATTTTAATGACGGAAATATCTGAAATATCTGAATTTCTGGTGTCGTATATCGAGAATGTACCAGATGAAGCCTTGCTTGAATATCTCTTGAATATTTTACGTAGTTCTGATGAGACACAAGAGACTAAAGACGACCTTTTGTATTCTTTACTTCCTGAATTGGGTTTATTGGACGAAGTATCAAAAGGATTCATACTTTCAAAACTTGTTGACCCAGCTGCAAAGGTGACGAAAAACACTACTACTAGAATTTGCAAAACTTTTGCTAGCAATGGTAAATGTAGATATGGAAATAAATGCCGATATTCCCATATCATACATAAGACAGAAGAGCATACAATCTTTGACAAAATATCTGGCGAAAAAAGTGAAGTGCAAGCTGAGGTAGATGATGAAGATTCTTCCAAAGCAGAGCTCCAGGAATTTCTAATTGCATTGGGTTTGGAAGAGATTGCAGAAGAAGTGGAAGGTGCAGTAGTGCAATATCTAATTGGTATTTTTTGTGAAAATAAGGATATAGCAATTGAAAGTAAGCGGGAGCTTGTTGAACAATATATTTTTCAACCATGTGGTTTCATGGCTACAACTGATGATATTATGGATTCAATAGTATCATTCTTAGAGGCTAAAGCAGATGAAGTACAACATCGCGAAGCTACACGTTTAGCTGATGAAGCACAGCGCAGAACTGATGATTTGCAAAATTCATTACAATCAATAGTATCAGAAAAAAGAAGTCATAAAATGGAATTATCCCAAGAGGAAGTAGTAGAGCGCGCTAGATTAGTTAAAAATGGTTTTAGTGATACGGAAGTTTTACCTAAATATGACTCAAAAGGCAAAGAAACAAAGCTAGCATCAGCAACAAAACCCATATTATTTATACCTAATAAGAAACTAGAAAGTAAAATCAGATATCGGGATGGGCAAATCGCAACCAGGCAAGGAGGTAAATACATAACTGTGGATGAAAAAGAAGAATATGATAGTGGATGTCGAGGACGCGTTAAGTCCAAAGGTAAGCGCGGACCTGGTGTTGGAAAAGGGATATGAGATAAATATAATGTAACTTCTTTGTATAATTGATTACAACATGTACTGGCTATGTTCACCTTGTGTAAATTATATGATTTCAGTAAGATAAAGTTCATGGAGCTTTCATCCAAGCTATATCTGATGAGTCATAGTCAAAATCTTGAAAATCATCCGGTTCACCATCCTCAACATCAAATTTGACAGTGATTTTACCACCACCATCTGGGTTAATACTAGTAATTGTTCCAGGATACATGTCACCTAGTTCAGCACCTTCATCATGTGATTGTATTTCAACATCATAACCAAGAGCATTCTTTAGAGCAGGACGTGCTACAGAAGACAATTCGTTCACAGGTATTGCACCCATGTCTACAGAATTATCATCAGGAACATTACCCATCATCATATCATCATCATCATCATCAGGAGGGGCATTCATCGCTGCATCATCATCCGATAACATTTCTGCCTCAGCTGCTTTACGCTCTTTTTCAATTTGTCTTTCCATTTCTACAGCTTTCTCTTCTTCATTAACTTCACCAATTATCGCTAAATAAGCAAGATCCATTGCAGAAGCTTTATCATCGAGAGCTTCAATTGCTTCTTGCATATGATGTCGTTCTTTCTTTGTCATGCGGTCCACATCATTTCTGGCAACC
>JACKZZ010023858.1_pt1 | contig 16757 bp, 11 predicted proteins | sample 8027871 | NCBI WGS metagenome assembly JACKZZ01 (sample SAMN15724774, study PRJNA655200) | protist metagenome | isolation source: fluorescence activated cell sorting (FACS) single amplified genomes of... | place: USA: West Boothbay Harbor, Gulf of Maine | collected 2000-07-19
CTGTACTCCAGGAAAGAGTCCGCTGTCTCCACTTCGATCCGCTTTTCGTCCGTCAGATCGCGGCTAACCGTGTAGACAACGCATTCGAGATAGCGCTCCAGAAACAGCTCTTCTAGTGCGGCGCGAGACTCCCGCGATAACGCAAGCTTCCCCGCAAAGCGGAATGCCGCTTCCACATCCGCCACTTGGGAAACGGACCCCAGAATCGCACGTGCGCAAGATGCGTCCTCTGTCGACGTAGTTGCCGTGTCTGTAATTCCCGCACGCAGACCACTGTCAACAACTGTCGTGAAGCCCAGCGCTTTCTCCATCCGGGCCGAGGCCAAGAGGAAGTTCGCGTCGTTAGCGACTCCTTGGAACCGGTCCGCGATGTTTTGGAATTTTTCTTCTTGCAGGGCTGCGAGCGCGTCGTCGTACCGTCCTTCTCGTACGAGGGTTGCGGCGTCGTCGATGACGACGCGTGCGAAAGCCTCGTCGGACTCCTGCTTCTCTCTTTTCATGTCCTCAAACTGGGAACCCAAAGCCTTCTCCTTCTTTTCTTGCTGGGCGCGAGCAGCTTCCTCCAGTTGCTCGCGGATACGCTGTTTTTCCTTCTGCAACTTGCGTGCGGTCGCGCGATCGGTCGTGGCTGCATTGCTTTTCGAGGATGGCGCGCCAGTGACGAAGGCACTAAGGCTGGCGCCCATGTCGCTCAAAAGTGGCCTTGCCACTGAACCAACCCCGCCTGTGAGGGCGGTGATCTCTTTCTCCGGGATCGCCTGCTGAAGAATCTTCAGAGCAACTAATGGGTCCACTTTGCGGTCGTGAATGACCACTGGGATGCACCTTCTTCCCGGCTTCACGTGGATAAAGTGGGAACCACTGACGCGCACGCAGCGCCACCCGTAATCAGCCATGATCTTGAGAAATGTGGGACGTCGGCGCTGCTTCTGGCTGAGATCTGCGACTTGCTCTGGCCGCTGCACTAAAGAGGAACGCGGTGGATCGGCATCCTCCGCAGCCTCTCCCTCGCTGGCGGCGCCGGTGCCGCCGCCGGTCGATGCCATTATACCTTCGAAGAAAGCTCTCATAGATACTCTTTCTTCTACATTTATGATAGACAAAGAAGAGATGACAGCTCAACAAAAAATTCAAATGCTGCCTCGTAGAGTCTTAGTTGATGCCACCCACCCTGCTAGAACGACTAGACACGATTACGATGGACAAAGCATTTGTTGCCAAAATATGAGCGATAACGCCTGAAGCTGCGTCTGCGACGAATGTAGTTGATAGCACCCCGGGCTCATGATAGAAGTCAAGATGAGCTGTCTACTCTTCTTTTGCGTTTGTTGTTGTTCCTCCAAAAATGTCCGCGATACATAGTAAGAGTTTGAACACGGCCAAATTTGCTTGTTGCATTCATTTGACAATGTCTACTCTCGTCGGGTGGAATTGTTGAGCCGCAGATGTGTCTTTTGGATCGCACGAATGGAACCGCAAAGCTCGGATCAGGACAATATACTTACTTTTTTAGCTTACTTGTCAGTATACATTTCTCATATTAACAAGGCTAGGAATGAGTTTCCACCACCAGAAGCAGGCTTGAATTCGTAGCAGCTTCGCAGGAGAGTTCCGCAATCCCAAATCCGACAGGAAAATCGACAGTAGTGTCTAGAGCACTTCACGCGAAATCTTGAAGGATTCTGCCAGCTTTTCCAACATCATTGTCGTGGTGGAAAGTAAAGCAGCTTTCTTCTTGTTTGGCTTGGGAGGGACGGCGAGCAAAAGATGGAGCTTCGGTGAAAGAGACGACGGCAGAGTATCATACGCAGCTGCTTCTTCAGCGAGGTGTTGCTCTTGTACCACCGCTAGGGATTCTGCAACTCCACAGCCTGGCAAGTCAAATATTCTGTCTGCAAATACCATGAACTCGTGCGAGAGGCGTGCCAAGCTCAGGGCAGAGTGCATCAATTTGCTTAACCAGTCGCGTTCTGTTATCACAAACCGGAGCGAACCATCGGTGCGCGCAAAATATGGGAAAAGATGTTGCAGTTTTTCCTCGCGCGTCCATTCCTTTACGCAGCGTCGGCGTAAATGCCCTGGTAGAGAGTCTTGAGCAGGAAAGGCGTCAATCAATCGACGAGCGGACGAGCATAGCTCTTCAGACCCGCGCTCAAGGTCGTCAATCAGGCACGTCAACTCGGCCTGACTCTTCTGGATCCGGTACTGCACTATCGTCTTACTGGAATGCTCATTCTTGATACCCTTCACCAGTTTCAACTTGCCGGCCTGCAACTTCTTGAGAACCTCGCGCACGATAAAGAACGGTGCCCGCGTGAAGAAAATACGAAGGAGCTTGAGAAGATTTTGCAATCTGGGTCGTTCAAGCGATGTCGTCTCGTCAGATGGCAGAAGTATGAAAAATACCTCCTCGCATAATTTGTGGAAACCAGTTTCGTGCAAGGTAGTCACCGCCTCTCGCGTGATGAAGGAAAGTGGAGCGAGGCACGATTCCCACATTGCAGCCCAGAACGCACTCATCATTCCGGGATTCTCGGAGTTGCCAAACAGCACATCCGGAAGCACCCACCGCCCCTGCGTCCAGCAGGTCGCCTTCAACTCTTTGATGTAATCCACCTCGCACGACGAATATCGTACGTAGCTACTCGGATCGTGCTCGAAGGTTTCTAAGACCTTGTCCTGAACTGCGGCTAAGCTTAATGTGAGTGGTTTGAATTTTTTACGATTTTTGAGGTCAATTTCTTTTCCCTCGTTACGCAACCAAACCCGCATCCGACTTGAGTCGGGAAAAATGACAGAGATCTTTGCGGGTTCGCCATTCAGGTCGCGACGGCTTCCTTCGATTTCCTGCAGTACGCCTTCTTGTCCAGGGAAAAATACTTTTCTAGCTTCTTTCACCGCGTGCGCAAATAATTTTCCGTCCTGGTGTAATTCCTGGAAGTGGTCCTCGTCAGAGAGCACAGAATTTTCCCGTGGTCCAAGGTAGCTTGCTGAATCTGCGACATCTTCCTTGCCTTCGAAAAAATTGACCGCGCGCACAAATTTAAAGAGCTCCGACAACGAACAGAGAAGCTGCACGAAGTCATTCGATGTAGTCCGAAACTGCAATTGTAGTGCCGAAGATTCCGCTCGGTCTGCAGCATGTCGGCACTCCAGCCGAGGAAGCTCTAGAGAGGGCTGATGTGGAGCCGAAAGACCTGACGTCGCTTCCGACTCATCCAGCCAGGCGCGTACCTCGTGCAGGCGGCCGCAGGTGGGAACCTGGAGCTCGTACGAAAGCAATTCATATGCTTCAGGGACAAATCGCGTCAACGCCATCCAAAATGAAAAATAGAGCCCGGTATTTAGTAAGTGCTTCCTGTCCAGCAGACTGTCTACGTAAAGCAGAAACTCCATGTTGCAGAGAAACAATTGGTCGCAGTCGTGCCTGCGATCGCGAGAGTCTGCTAGCAGCTCCACGAGCCCCATCTGCTCCAAGTTCGGCCGTGGTACCACGGTCGCAGTTTTGCGCACAGTGAAAAATGGTGACGAGGCCATGAATGCGTGAAAAAAAGGCCATAGCCAACTGGACCGGTCACCTGCCAAAACGTCGGCCACATGTAGGCTGTTCTGCCGTCTACGTGAGAACCCGCGGAACGCAGTTAACAACATGTCGAAGACCGACAGCACCTTGTCCCGTGGTAGTGTTGCGTCCGTGAGTTTGCTCCAGTCCATCTTATCCCAAAGCATCGCTTCCTCCTCACTATAGCTGGGGGAACTTCCTTGCGTGGTACTTGTTTGACCGAATAAGTCAGCAGCTCTAGTGGTCACCGAAACACATCCGGCCAAAGGAAGATCGTTGCAAAGGATGCGCCAAACCCCGTGAATCTGCTTGACAAGATAGATCCCATCTGCCAGTGCCGCGATTCTGTTACCCGCTTCATGCTTAAAGAAGTAGTTTCGCTGCTGGCAACCTTTTCTTTCATCTACACAACGTTGATGTACTCCTGAAGTACTGTCTTTCCGCAAACAAATAGCCTGTTCCCGGGCAAGGCCAAGTGTCGCTTGTCCATCGTTGCTGTCGGTAGGCCGTTCCCCGCAGGGAACCGCGTCATTTTCCTTCCTTCCGACACCTCCGCCGCCGGCAGAGACAGGCGAGGCAATGCGGGCCTCTTCTTCTGCAGCGGAATGAGAGAAAGAGAATGCAGACAACTCCGTTGTAGCTGCGTCCACTTCGAATTGGTTCTCAAAATGCCACTGCTGTAGCGCGGATTTTGCAGCCTTGTTCCGGTCACTATCGGACTGGGCAGTAAAGCATTTCCACATCGCTAAAAGTGCTAAGCCCAACTTCACTTCTTCCTTCCTCGACTGCTTCTCTTTCTCCATCTCCGCAACTTCGGCGTCCGACCACACTTCACGACAAAGCAGTGGTGGCCATCCTCGAAGGGAGTGTGTGCTAGCTTCGCTGCAACAACACGCGAATGGAAAGCATCCGACTGCAAGATCGAATGTTGTTAGAGCATATCTCTTCTCGATGTACTCGTGGTAATTGAATTCCTGAAGCTGCTGGAGGGCATTCGTGATGTCTGCGGCAGCGAGCTTACTCGTGATGAAGGAAGTTTCTATCTTCTGAATGTCCTTGAAAGCCATGCACTCCGTCAAATACTGCAAGATGATGCTGCGCCAGTGGTGCTTGCTATCGGCGAGCTCAGCATCATGTCTGCCAAAAATCGCATAAGTGGGACCACCATCCTCCCCTTGATCATGTGTATCCGAGCCCGACGCAGAGGGATTGGAAAATAAGCGAGCTTGCATTTCCACACACCACGGGGCAAGCTCGTCGTCTACCAAACGGAAAAATTTGCAAGCAGCTTCTGCGTGGCGAGCAGCGATCGTTTCACGAGCCCCGATGATGCGAAAAATCGGCAACTTCGACAGGTAGGCGTGGACAGAATCCAAGAACCCAACGTCAAGCTTAGCACGCTCTATCAAGGAGGAGAAATTACTGAAGTCGGAGTGTGCTAAAACTGCTCGTTCGCATGAAGGGTTTCCTGAGTCCTTCAGCAAATCACCGCCGTCGCGGTTGTTCGCGCTGGTAGTCTCCGCCGCCGGCAGGCAAGCAATGTCGCAAAGGGCGAGCCCTGCCGGAAATGTCATCAGGTGGCGCACACACTCGACAAATCCTTCTGCAAATGTGATGACCGCTCCACTCCAGGAACTCGAGTCTGCGGTCTGAACAGTTTTGTGGAAAATTCGCTCAGCCGTTAGCGTGTTGCTCGTACTCTCGAGCAAGCAGATTATTAGCTTTACAGCGGCCCGTAGACGATCTGCCTCCTCCTTGTGCTCCGCTAGACGAGCGTGGTGGCCTTTCTCCCCTGCATGAACGGCTGCCTGCTCCTGTCGCCTGCCCGCTTGCCGTGAACCAAGTGTATTGACGATGGATTCAAGGTAGCGTTCCAAAAAGATTTCTTCCAAAGCCATGCGCGAACTACGCACGAGCGTCAATTTCGCCGCGACGTCAAAAGCGTGCTGTATTGCTACTCTTTGATTCGTCGAGCCTAGATGCAGAATGCGGGCGTCCGAGCGCGCAGCGCTGCTTTGCGGCTCTCCGCCTTGCCCCTCTTCCGAAGTACCTGTGAAGCCCAGAGCCTTCTCCATCCAAGCGGCAGCAATGAGAAAGTTGGCGTCGTTTTCGATGTTTGAAAAACGCTTCATCACCCCTTTGAATTTCGCTCCTTCAAACTCGCCCATCGCTTCATCATAACGGCCGTCGCGGATGAGCTCCTCCATTTCTGAAATTTTGGCTCGGCCGAAGTCAATATCAGATTCCCGCTTGTGCTGCAGCATTTCTTCAAACTGACGCTTTTCTGCCGCCGCCCTCAGCAGTTCCCGGTGCTCCTCCTCTACCCGCGCAGCATGGCGCAAGTGGTCCCTCAGCTCCCTCCTTCGCTTGCGCAGAACGTCTTTTCGCGTCGCTGCTGGCAGGTCGTCATGGTTTCTGTTTTCGTTCACTGCAGGATCCCGGTGTGCGCTGCGATTCACCCTTGCACGCATTTCCGGATGCAGACCACTATCAGTTCCGTCTTCATCGGGAATGGCTTGCTGCAAAATCTTCAACGCGACAAGCGGATCCACCTTCCCGCCGTGGACAACGACAGGAATTGACCGACAGCCAGCTTTGACATGCAGAAAATGACTTCCGCTGACACGAACAAAACGCCAACCGTGGTCTGCCATGATCTTCAGGAAGTTCGGCTTCCGGCATTGCTTCTGCGGAAGGTCCGCAACTCTTTCCGGTCGCTGGACGTCGTGACTCATTGAGTCCGCCCTCGGAAAAGCAGACTCAACCATTTTTCACGCCTCGAAGTAACCTTACTGAATCACGCAACGACAAGGGAATTCACGGTGATTTGACGAGACACAATCGCTGTCCACCACAAGATCCATCTTTTTTGACACTTGTATCATTACCATTGGACTACCTCTCGAGCCCATAGAGGTAGATCATATTCAACAGAACCTTCAGCTGTTTGATGAAAACATCGTTGCCATCGAGAAAGGTGACACAAGTAGACTACACTTTCATTCGAAATTGAAACGAAGCAAAGCCAAATTCATTGGAATGATTAATTTATCATCACTGGCTAATTTTTCCTTTGTTGAGAACAACTCAGCTCCTTGGTGATCATGTTGTTATACCCTTACCAGATACGCAGAGAAATCAGAACAGATTTATCGCCAGCATCGTGGCGCTCCGGATTTGTATGAATCCCTGCGCCTCACGGTGAAAGCCATTTTCACATCGGTATGGTGCGTCTTTGGTTGCATAAGCGTCCCCGTATTATCAGTCGACAGGCGTGTATATAATAGAAGTGGTTCTTTTCAAACCGGCCCGCAGACCATTCTTCAAGAAGGACGCAAAAACAACAGGATTCGAGGCACGATAGCGCTCACCAGTTGTGTCGATCTTGGTAGTGTCGACTTCAGGAACGGAATCCGTACCGATGGAGACCGAGAATGATGATAGGGAAGTTCCACTAAGCGGCTCCACACGGCCCTCGTCGGGCCTCTTTATGATTTCTCCGGCACTTTGAAAGTTACCTTTTCCCGACATCCCCTCTGAGGAAACTTCTTTTGCAGGTCCGCCGCCTTGTCCTTTTTCCTCGGCGGCTTCCCCAGCGGATGCAGCAGGTGCTCGGCCTACCGTTGCGCCATCTTTTTTCGCGAGAGTGAGGAGGCGCGGCCGCTCGACTTGCGCATTTCCATTTTTCTGACCTGTTTCTTCAACCTGAAGGACAATAGACGATCCTACGCTACTGGCAGCGGACGTGTCTTGTCGGAGCACTACTTCATTTTGCAGTTCGGCCTTTCTTTTCGACCGAGAGAGAAACCACAGCACCGGGCCCCAAATGGGCATCGTAAGTAGCCCCAAAATGCAACCGGCTGCGTAGGCGACCGCAATGATCGCCTCGTCAGTATCGATTTCTCCGCAGCTGAAGAACTGAGTCAACACTATGAATATCGCAACTGGTAGGCCCCAGACGCCGAGGCAGAGACAGCCGACTGTCCGGCGAAGCACGGTCGTCGAAGCGCCTTTCGGGCTCGACGTAGGCACCGCGGTCGCCGTGGAGAGAGTGCGATCAGACTGCAGGTTCTGCGGATGTTGCAGGGCTGTCCCGGCAGCGGCGGCGCTCGTATCCGAGGACAGCGCCAAGCTTCGCACCGTGTCCGTTCGAATGTCCAACAGCTGTTGCCGGAAAGTTGAAGCAGAGGAGATGCGATTTATTGGCGCGAAAGCGACCTGCTTCTTTTCGATTATCGTTTCCGTTTGTAGCGCTGGTGGCGTGGTAACTGCTGCGGGGTCGTGAGCTGCGTTTTCAACATCGACAGCCAGATCACGAGCCGGGTCCTCTGAAGTCCGCATTTTTAAATCCGCGAGACGCGTTCTTCTTCTAGCTTCTTACTTTTTTATCAGAAAAAAAAAACACCAGGTCACCGAAAGCGATGACTCGGGGTTGGAACTTTAGTCAGAAGCAACTAGTAGCAGTAGCTAGTGAGTTGGGCAGCATTGATACAGCCGACTGAGCAGGTTTGACTCCCGGTATCCCTCTCATGGTACTGCGTGCCCTGGTTCGTAGTTCCTCCAGCTCTCAACGACTCGTCTCTAGCTTTGAATCAATCTTCCTGATGCGTATTAGCACATCACCATCGGAGCTTGGAACTTTAAGACGAAAGGTGAAGATGAAGCGCACACCAACGAATTTTCGTCGTTGTCGAATTATTCGACTTCTGTCTGGACACAAAGACAAAGGCACGAGACAAGAAAAAACGAAGTAAAGAAAAATACCAAGGAACAAAAAATACCGAATGAAATTGCGGTGGCCATCCCTGATATCGCGGACGAACATGAAGATCATGTGACGACTATAGGCGGACTAGTAGTTGCTGTCGACGTACAACATAAGTCCAGATGTGCCACAAGGTTGCTCGTCGCAACACTTGTTTCGCAGCCCCGAAATAAAGCAACCTCTCGGCAAAATCTTCAAGAAAAATGGCGTTTTCAAAAAACTTCGGTTTGCAACATCGACTGTATTCTATATCGCAAAATTTAAGAAATTTCTACTGCTCTAAAGCAGCTCCGCTCCCTCATCTTCGGGTTCGGATTTCTTGGGCCATTTACAAAAACTCCGTCATCAATTTTCTTATTCTGCTTCTTCTAGCAAGTACTTGTACTTCGCACCCTTGGAGGTTTAAAAATTGCGCACTCACAGCTACAGCTGCTTTCCAGCGATATTGAGAGAGCCAAGACGACGAAGTTCCTCAGGCACAGCCTTTTCCCATGGAGGGTGTTTGGTGGAAGGAATGTGCGCAAAAAGTCGCTCTCGTGGTGCACTACTACCCGGGTTGTTCTCGTCATCACCAGGACTTTGTTCTCGAGGACGCCGGTGGAAAATTACTACCTTGTAGTGCACCACCCCGTTGCTCTCCGACCTCGACGCGTCGGACCGCTTAGACACTAAATTCCCGTCGTCACCCAGGTAGCACCACGTACGCGTCGTTTTGTTCTCAGACGTGCTCTCTCTAGTACTCCGGTTCTTATTTCCAGAAGACGAACCTGGTGCAGCTGGTCGTCCAGAATAAGAACTGGTACTAGATCTGCCGGTTGTACCGCCTGTAATTGCTCGTTTCGTCGTCATCCTCCGTTTCTCCTCGTCTGAAGAGGAGGATAACTCCACCACTTCGACGCGTTGCAAAGGGCCTTGGACGGGAGCTTTGCGCACAGAAGACGACGTAGTGAACAAAGTACTAGAACCTGATCTTGTTTCAGCACCGATTTTCCGCTTATTTATCCCCCAAGAACTCGACGCTTGTTCTTCAGAGGAAGCGTTCACTCGAAGGAACGGATCCGGGTTCTTTACGCAGTTCATCTCTACTGCTGCGGCCCTTTGCACTGCACGACCTGGGACGGCTGAAGGAGACGCACAGCCGGACGGATTGTTTCCTTGTTTAGTCATAGTCGCGCGCTCGTTGTCTTCTTTCTGATCTATGACATTTGTGCGAAGAAGTGGTGTTTTTACAGTCGAAAAAAATTGCCGTCCTCGTCAATTTGTATTCATGTTGAAACCGGTACGCATCTTTAATATAGGCGAAGTAGTAGCTGCAAGTTGTACCTCACAGAGAGCATATTAGATGTTGTCAAGTTATCACATTGTCGTCTCGTCGCGGATTTGTGGATCGCTCGGCGTTCATGATTGTTCTGTCGCAAAATGTTGATGGCACTAGCAATTTTCATCTGCATACCGTTCCACTTTTACTTCTCACTCCCGGAGTTGTACTCGTTGTTGCAGCCGCCGCGGCTTGTCTATTTTTTTGGACGTCGATGCCGGCAAGGACATCCGCTACGTTGTGCACCGGCCCCCGGCCCCGGAACGAAGAAGCTGCAGGTGCAAGCAACGGCGTGTTCTGACGACTACTTCCGGGTCGCAGCTTTGGCGAGACACCGCCGCTACGAGGGGGCGGCCCAGCTTTTCCAGTGTTGTTGTTCGATGATTGAAGAAGTGGTGTGCCAGTCATTGTGGTGGTGTAGTTCCTGTTGGACTTTGTAGATGAGGATGTCATGGGTGGAGCACCAGGCTGATGTCGCTGACTTGATGTCGCGGATCCGCTTTTGGTACTACCGCTGACGGCAGCATTACTTGATATTCCGTGCTTCTCCGCCGCCCCGCCCACGCCCCCGCGTGGTCCCACCTCTCCAGGTCGGTTTCCCGCGGCTGGCAGGTTCTTGTTCGTTTGGTCTCGCGCGTGCGGCACGTAGCCGCCGTGCTGAATTACGAGGCGCATCACAGCGGGGCTAACGTGCTCCAACTTCTCGAGGGCGCCCAGGTTGACCAGCTTTTTGTTCTGGACCTTCACGTGCGCGTACACATCGTTGTAGGCCAAGTCTATCTGCTGCAGCTGACCCGGCGAGGCGTTTCCCCGCACGAAGGCAGTCCGTACCAATTCCAGGACGTCCAAGAACCCCTCGTCGCGCCTGTGCCCGTCGAGCGACGAAATGTTGGTCTCGTCATACACTACCGCCATCGCCATCCTTTTCTCCATTTCCGCACGTTGTCGCCCGATGTTGCTCAGCTTCGCTTGCGGTTGCTGGTGCCCCGTGGTCGCCTTCGGATAATACGTCTTCTTGCTTTCTCCAGCACTGGCGTCGCGACCACCAGAGCCGAGAGTAGACGCGGTCGTGGTACTATGAGTTGTCGTGCGGGACGAGGCTGCTGCGGTCGTAGGCTTGCCGGAATCAGCAGCACCTGTAGATTTTTGCTCCGTCACCTTCGACGCTTTATTCGTGCCCCCGCCCTCCACGAAAGTGCGGGACGAACTCCGCGCGGCCTCAACACCCGGCTGGTTTTGCGTTGACCGGTACCCCGACGACGATACTCCCGAGCCTGTGGGGAGCGGCTGCTTGGTCGGGAACGATGATGCGGAAGAAGATGACGACGGTGCCGCTCCCGCTTTGTTGTCATGAACGTGAACCTTCGTAGTTCTGTTCGCAGGCGAAAACAAGGGTGCGTAAGCAGATTCCGTCTGAGGACGTGATTGTGGAAATTTTCGGGAAAACGAGTTCTCAGTCCGCTTTCCGGTCGACGCACGGAAGCTGCCGGGACCGTCGTCGTCGTCGTTCTCGAGGGAAGAGGAAAACAGGAGCGACCGGGGGGTCTCGGGGACCGGTTGAGCTGCCTTCGCCTTCGCTCCTGGAGTGGTGACTACGGCACGCGCGCCCAAGCCTGGCCGAGTGGAGCTGCTGCCAGGGTTTTTTGTTTCTGGCCCCGCTCCTCGTCGGCCACGGTCATTGTTTGCTGTGGATGTTTTGCTGGTTCCATTATCCTGCTTAAAAGTATTATTTTGAGTGTGTTTGTTGTGCTTCCTCTCTCCTTCCGCAGGGAGCTGCTGTGGCGGTGCTGCAGGTGGGGGACTCAGCAAATCGAAGTCGCCACTGTACCCGACCGCGTTGCTGAGTTCGGCGTGCACTTTTATCACACAGAAACAAGCGAGCATGCGAAATGGAAATCGGAAGGGCAGACCGGCACTGACGCTGTGTAAATGCATGTGATACACCAGAAAAAAAAATCATAAAATGGTGTATACAGTGGTGCTTCTTCTTTTACTTTTTCCTCTCTGCACTACAACTGATTCTATGTCGAATGCACAGAGCTCTCTCAAGTGCGTCAGAAAAAAGCCTGTGGCTGCTCTTCGTTTCGTCTTGTGTGTCTAGTTCTGCTTTCATGCGGAACTGGACACTACAAGACAAATATATATGCTAGCCCTTGTCTGAATGATAAATCTGCCAAAGGCGGCAAACCGTTTTTTGTCCATACCCTTCGGCCTCTTTAAAGCTGGCACCTTCGATTTTGCCTTGGCTTTCGCCTTCGCCTGAGAACCAGCCGCAGCTTTACCTTCTTTTCTGTCCACCTTAGCCGCGGCGCCGGCAGATTGCTTTGTTTTTTTCTCATCAGAAGCATTTTTAGGCCCGGCAGCATCAACATCTACTTCTTTACCTTGATCTTTACGCTGCTTCTTAGCCGCTGGCTGCTTTTCCTCTCCTCCGTCGTTGTTCGCCTGCGACGGAGCAGCATTCGCCGAGTGTGTGGTTGGTTGTGGGTCAGCAGAGTTGCGGCTACTGTTCTTCGCGTGAAAGGCTTCCACTTCCGAATCGCTCGTCAATAAAACGCTCCTGTTGTCCTCCTCCTCACTCAACCCAGATGCAGATTGCTCATCTTTTTCTCCTTCTCCTGTATCATTTTTACCGTCGAACCTCCCCGCAGTAGAAGATGTTGCACCAGGAAGACCAGGCCGGTTACTCTCGAGCTCGCTGAGCTCGTTGTCGTCGCGGTCCAGATACTATCAAATGCAAATATGTCCGGGTCCTCTGGGAGATTGCATAAAGATTTGTCATACTTGTCATGCGTGTCTGATATTGCTGTAGAGTTTGTGATGCGTGTCCGCGAAAAGGCTTCTTCGCTTGTCACGCAAAAACGCAACCTATTCTCATGCAGAATACGAAACCCCCCCGGTAGCTGCGCAGAAATATTTGTCATGCTTAGCTGTGCAGTACAGAGTATGCATTATTCACAAACCTGCAATACAATCTTCTTCCTATCTGACCAAGCCTCGTAGATATTTGCAATGCATAGATACTCCAGACCGCCGTCCGACCCGTCGTCGCTCTCGTCGAAGCACTATCGCGAGGAAAAGTCCCCCCTCGACCCCATAACCGTACATCACGTACTCAATGAGTATACTCTACCTACTATGAACGCTTCTGCACTTTTGTGATGCTGATTGGCGGCGTGTCTGTCATGCAAGAAGGTAGAGCCAGAAAGTCCGCCGCATTTTTATGCAGGCGATTTGTAAAGCTGTGGCTGCGCATACCATGCGGACCTCTGCTATGCTCTAAACGCCTACACCAAAACACCCTCCTTACGTAGGCTTGCGATCTACTAGTAGTACCTCCAATCCCTCACAACTGCACAACTGATTTGTGTGCACATCAAATAATCCAGCAACGAAACTTTCCTTTCGACTCCAGGAAGAGGGACGAGGGGGATGGATCTTTTATTTTGATATGCACTTCACCGTTACCATGCCCTCCGACTCAGTATCGTCCCCCAGTGCGATTTTGGTTTCGTACGACAGCCTGGCCTTGCGCTGGCGCTCGTTTTCTTTGTCCTTGGAATCGCAAAACACCCGCCATCCGTGCGTATTGTACACGCGGCTCTTGTCGCCCCAGGAGCGGTAAATGAGCGGCCCGTACGGCCGCCGCATATCCTTCACCTCGTCGTCGGAATTCATATTCGATACTGGGCTGGTTGTGGCCTCCCACTTAGCCGGGGAAGAAGAATGAGAATGAAGCTGGTTGTGCTTCCTTTATTTACTGGAACTTTATTGGTCACTGGAACATAACAACGTATCTATCACTATGTGTATTTGCTTTCGTGTAGTTTTTTGCCTACAGTAGTTCACATCGCCACTCTAAGATCAAACAAGTTCTCAACTTTTGTAAACGAAGGGGGAAATTTACTCATGCTCCAATATTGTGGAGCGAGGCTGACGTATGTCAAACACCACAGTGTAGCTTTCCTAAGTTTAACATGGTGTCGAATTGGCGCTCAAGAAATTCTAATTTGACATCAAATCTAAAAAAAACGTATAGTACAAGACATCGCTATTTGCTTCTCAACCTTTTTTGAAGAATCCTAGAAGATTTGTCGCTGTCATTTATTTTTGACGAGAGTCAATAGTTCTCTTTGCGTGATAGATCTCAGAAGCTGCCGGGTGGCTGCAAAAAAAGACACCGTGCTTTTTTGTGACACAACATTAACATATTCGTGCTTAGTGTACTACCAATGCTTTTCACTTGCTACGTGCCACGATGCGGACAATGGAACAGCATCCCACAGAGGATTGTATCAGCTAAATCTATACTCCGCCATCATGCTGCAGCCAGTCGGCTACTTTTCTTATTTTTTCCGACTTCTCCACACAAAATTGTACAAACATTTGACTTCCCCAGCAGGTGGAGGCTTTATCATTTCTATTTCAAATTCAAGGAAGCCCTCGTGTCGCGATTACATATCAACTCCCGTCCAACTTGTATCAATCAATACTGTATCTTTTGCGTGCCTTCATTGTAGATAAAGATATGAAAAAGGACTTCGAAACAGTCAGAAACCTGATCCTGGTCTATCTGCGCATTAGAAATAAATTTGTTTACGCTTACTAGCGTGGAAGCCTCGCGCCACTTTTCTCTCGGGCTGCTTTACTAGTTGCAACAACCACAGGAGGACTGTCATTCTTTCTCCATAAAACTGTATTCTCAAGATAAGTAGTACCCTGTCACTGACTCTGCCCTGTCGTGCTGTTCAAGTCAACATTTTTTCTGTCTCCCACGAGCAGGTTCTCCGGTCCCTGCTAGAATTCAGACCGTGTTGATAAACCAATTTTCGTGGACGACTCTTGACAGGGACGGTGCTTTTACCTGTAGATTCGTAAACTAACATATATCCTAAAACATTCCACACGAGGACAGCTGCTCAGAAACACCGAAACGACATCGACAGGCATCGCATGCTGATGATGATGCATAGATGATCAAGAGCATCAACAAAAAAGAAAAACAACAGGGCCTGGGCCACCAGCAATACTATACTCCTTTGCTCTTCAACATCTGGAGCTTCTTGTACCGACTTGCGCGCATGTCGATTTTGCTCGCTGCGATTAGTGTGGCTTTCGGCGACTTCCTTTTCAGAGCGTCTGTCGATTCCGTCTTCCCCGGCCCTGAAATTTTTATTGTGTCGCTGCTGCTCATCAGTTCCTTAGTACCGCGGAATGAATGGACTGGATCTCGAATTATCTCCCCCGAGATCGCCTTTTCCTCCTGCGCTAGCGCTCGTCCCGTCTTCACAGTGAGAAGCGGCTCAACGTCAACAGCTTCTTCATCCTCAATAAACTGGTCCTCTGGTCCTGCCGAGCACGACGAGCGGTCCTGGTCGCAGCTGCCGTGGAGATCTGCAACGGCGTAGAAGGCGACGACGAAAGACAACAACAAAATGCACGCCACTAAGAGGTGGGCCCACTCCACGGGGAGCACCATGATGTTCTCCGTGGAATTTATCAAGGCGTTTCGTTCTTCTACGGTTTGCTTCGTGCTGGCCATCGATGTGGACACCGAGTTCGTAGATGTTGTTAAGGCGGCCATCGTAGAAGATGTTGCGGTAGAGCTCACGTTCGTCGGTGTTCTCGTGGAATCATCTTGCGGTGGACCAAGAAGTCCTACACGACCCATCGCGGCATCCATCAGACCCGCAGCGACCATGGTGGCTCGTGGCACGAACGTAGAAAAGAAGTAGGTGGAAGTCCGGTGCAAGATAATGTGATAGAATGGCACAACAGTCTTCCCCTACCCACCTATTAGCCCCTCACACTCAGTCTGCCCCTGCAGCTCCGTGCCGCCATATTACCTGACACGCAGAGAAGTCAGAAGACCATCGTGTCGCGGAAAGATAGCCAAATTTGTGATGATCTCAGCACCTCCGGGACTTCTGTACTGTTGGCCATGAATCACTAAATTACACCCACCATCCATGATACCAATTCCACTTATGTATCCTATATATAACAACTATACTACGTCTATATCTGATGTTACCGCATATGTATTGAATTTCCCACACAAATGCGCCGGTTTTCTTGAAAACTCTTATCGAAAAAAATGACCGAATCTTTGCGAGCGGTTCGGTCGTTCCAGTACAGTTATCTCCTTTGCTGGAAACTACTTGCACCCCACTGATCGTACCTTGCCCGTACTGAAGCACGTTCTGACACCTCTCAGAGCCTGGATTTTGTGCGTCCGTATCTATTACTTACTTATTTTTCCAAGAAAACCAAAGAAAAAATATCAAACACAACGAACAAGCCACTTCTGTGGGGAGGGGAGTTGCGGAGGCCGCCCGCGGCCCAACTAGCAGCTTGCACCGACGACCGCGCACATGACTGCTAGTGTACGGTTGTCGCTTCAGAAAGTTTTGTTTTTGCTTCCTAGTAGGACTAGCTCAGAAATTTACAAGCGGTTACAACACGACCTATTATTTACATTGATTTTGTTGAATGATATTAATCACAACTCCGCGTTTCTGTGGCGTGAACTTTACCGTTAAATCACAAAGCGAACTATAGGTGTGAGGCATTTTATGTGTCCTCGAGTTCTGCGGATACTTAGACGCGCCACGAATGTTCGCATCTGCGCGGACAGTTCTTTTATTTCGGAAAAATGCCGCTGGAGGCTGGAAGCTTAACACTTTCTATCATTTTCTCATCGGAATTTCTGAGTCACACTTGACACAACACTTGTAGTTCTAGTTCCTTTCCCGCATAGTATCTCTTACGAGTCGTGCGACTTAGGAGACCGAGCACCAAAAAATAAGCTCTGCGAGGACTATTCTCATTCAATACATTTTAGAGCATCTCATTGTTTTTTTCGTCCGAAGTAGACTTCATACTGTAGTTCGTCGTGGTACACACACAGGAGAGCAGCTTCCGAAACATACTAAAAACGCCCTACTGCTAGAGTAATCGCTTCTTGTTCCCTAGTCTCGCGGGTGCAGGTCCCAGCGTTTCTCAGCGAATTGTGTCGCGCTCGCACTGTTGATCTTTTCGATCATCTTTTTGAGTTCCTCATGCTCTTCCTGTTTTTGCGCAACCGCTTTGGACATTTTTCTCTTTTTCGC
>JACKZZ010023060.1_pt1 | contig 16750 bp, 15 predicted proteins | sample 8027871 | NCBI WGS metagenome assembly JACKZZ01 (sample SAMN15724774, study PRJNA655200) | protist metagenome | isolation source: fluorescence activated cell sorting (FACS) single amplified genomes of... | place: USA: West Boothbay Harbor, Gulf of Maine | collected 2000-07-19
CGCAACGCTCACACAAAACAGCAACGTAAGATGTCAGGTTTAAAACACAAACATGCGAGAACAACGTTGAAGTTGGAGAGGAGAGAGAAGGTGTACGTATTTAGGGAAAAAAATGAGGGAGAAATAGGAGAGAGAGAGAGAGTTGCTTTATTTTTTGATTTTTCGCTCTCCTCATCTCTTCACCTTTTCCAAAGCTCACAATTACAAACCACTACAACACCACACACAGATATGGACGCACAAAAGAAGCATTGGCAGTGACAAAACAACGTCTTCTAGCATTACTCAATCATCGAAGAAGACAAGCACTCCGAGGTCGAAGACGACGAAAGGGTAGTCCTAGCGTTAAGAAAACTCAATCCTCTGAGGAAAACACAACATCACAACAAGAATTTGATGCGATACGAGTTCTTTTGGATTCCAACATCGAAGAAACTGCACGCGTTGCGTTCTCGGAAACTGCAAGAGAGGAACATCTTCGCCAACGTATGGGATTATTGGAAGATATTCTTCTAGTCTCGGAAGATATCGACGCTGCGGAGAAACGTCTTGCGGAATTCAACAACGAGGATGAGGACAGAACGGAAGCTGTGGTTCTTACGAGACATAAAGCAGAAATGGAAACAAGACTCAAGTCCTTGCAAGAAAGATTACGACTTTGTGATGCTGTCGTGGACGAAGCAGAAAGAGCTCTGAAGGACGTTCATCCTCCTCACAACACAGATGTGGTCGAGTCTCTGAGTAGAAACGCACTTCAAACCTTGGTACATGACTTGTTACAACGTGCTTCAGACTCTCGAGCATCAGAACTTCTTGCGAACCAATCTCAAGAAATGTCAGAGACACGACGTGAGCTTGCAATTCACGCTAGAGATACGGCTTGGAAAGAACTCTCCTTGGAGAGAAAGGAACATGGAAACGAAATTAGACGTATTCACAGTACGTATCAAGAGAACATGTTGAGCGGTGAGAGCGGAGTCGATGTACCAGAATGGATCACGACACGAATGAAGGAGAATGAGACGGAAATCGAACAATTGAAAGCCAAATTGAAAGAGACAAAGAAAAACTCCATGACATCGAATGAAATCATCGTTGGATTTGATCTCGTGGAACTTCCAAACATCGCAAGCGACATCGGAGTCTCCTCGGAGAAAATCTCCGATTCACTTCGAGAGGAGATTTCGATTCGAAGACGTGATCATGAGAAAGTGTGGAAAGATAGAAGGGATATTCTTGAAAGATGTGTTGAGAATGGATTGGACCTGTATGCATCTTTGCGCCATCCCTTGGAGAAGGAGAACATTACTTTTGATGAGAAGGAGACTTTGTTGTCGAAATGGAATCGTGTTCGCAAAGAAGTTCGATCCTCCTTTGATCTTCTCATGACTCGATGTCGTCGTCTTGAGATGTGTACGTCTGAAATTGTGAGGATGAGAAAAGAATTTGCGGAAGAGTCAGAAATAGATACGGTTGTGCCAAACTCAGTGAAGGAGCTTGCTTTGATAAAGAACGTAGAATGGCCCATCGAAAAGGCTTCGTTTGAGATACTTCTCTCAAAGAATTTCGAAAACATGCTATCTTTCAAGAATTTTGAGAAAATCAAAACTCTAGCCATCGATATCTCATCTGAGTACTTATGTTCCTCAAACGCAAGTCGTTGGGAGAGTGAGATGCGAGATCTGTCGATACGAAGGGCAAAACGTCTTCGAGACGTTAAGATGTTGGTCGAATCACTTCGTTCCAACATCAAAATACTTGGAAGTGAGGATGGTGAGCGCATGGTTCGTGATCATTTTGAGAAAGATGAGACCGCGACGCGAATATACATGAGTGTCTCTGATGATCGTGTCTTCGAAATCACATTGAGTTCGAAATCCTTTGACATTTTGAAGGAGACGTGTACGTTGTTGAGTTCTTGTGTAGATTCTAGAAGACATCTCTTGAAAGATTATCAAGAGTGTTTCTCGAGAGCTGAGATTGTGTTAAAATCTTACGGCGGAAATGAAGAGAAGGAGAAGATTGATGAGGAGAAGGAGAAGAAACTAGATCGAACAGGACTCTTGAAACTCAGTAAAAGACTTTACACTTTGAGTAAACATCTTGAGGAAACAAGACGTGCCGCGAAGAAACGTGTTTGTGAGCTCTACGTCGAGACTGGTAAATGTGAAAGCAACGCGCTGGAGTGTACGAATGAGTTCTGGAACGAGGCATCTTCAAGAGCTGATACGATGACTCTGAATCGTATGAATTGTTTGATGAGTAAATTAGTCTGTCTTGTCTCCACTGAAGACTCTGAAGAGATGTACGGTGTTTACGATGCTGTGTTTCGAAATCTCTTTGAAGGAAGAAGCATACGTAAGCGATTTTTGATAGATCGAGAGTACCACACCTACATGACGAGTGTTTCTCATAATCTAATTCTGCTCGAAGCATGTCGTGAAGAAGAGGCTCGATTGGAGGATAAAATTCGATCTAGAAAATCTATTCTCGATCAACTCAGTAAGGTTCGTGAGATGGAAGCAAAGATGCGTGAGTTTGAAACGATGGCAAGCGACAGTTCGAGGCTTCTTCGAGGGTCCTCACTTGCACGTCTAGAGGAGGAGAGATTTCGTGTTCGATACGCAAAGTTGCATCCAAAACGACTTGCCTCCATCGCATCAGCTGTGGAAAAATGGGAGAGTGAGAATGATGGTGAAGTCTTTATGCTCTGTGGAGTATCTCTTGCAGATGCAATTGAGAAAGTTCGTCAAAAGTTGTTACCCTTGGAATTGAGTTTGAGAGGTACTTCAATTCTTGGTTTGAGTGATGGTGTTGTGGGTACTTCGGAGAAGAAAACTTTGGAGAAGAAAAAATCGGATAATACTACGAAAACAAAAAGAAGAAGTAGTAAGGATAGAGACGGAAAGGAGAACAAAGGAGGAGGAAGAAGAAGAAGTGGAAAGGGAGTGGTGAAGGAGTCAAAAATAGCTCGTCCTCGTCGAAGTGTTTCAAGACGTTCGAGTGGAGATGACAAAAAGAATACAATGACGATGGGAAGGATGAAGACGAGAACTAGTAGTAGTATAAGTAGTAGTAGTAGTATGAGACGACCCTCGTCAGCTCGATCTTCGTCTCAAACAACAGACAAAAAAAATCATCAGAAAAAGTAGTAATGGAAAGCAGTAGAAAGGAAGTGAGAAAAGAAAAAGCATGTTAGTTGTTATCTTTTATCATATATATATATATATATATTCATACTCGAACTCATTAAAAAATGAACACACACACACACACACACACACACACATAATTTGCTTAGGACATTATTCCATCGCGCTTCTTCATCTCCATCGTAATCAAATCCTCGATATCACTAAACATTAACCCGCCGTTTCTTTCTAATGTAGAGAGCAGACTAGGCTTGGCATCCAAAATACCTTCCTTTAGCGACTTAAATTCCTCCAATGCAGGTGATGAGAGGAGCGATTCGAACTCCTCACCATCGATACGACCATCACGATTATGATCATACATATCGAAAATACCTCGGAACGTATCGAGAAGTTGATTTTCGTAGTCCTTGAACGCGTTCAACTCGATACCATCACTCGAATCTAAGGTTCCGACACCTGGCATGAGTTTCTCAATGTTTTTAAATCCACCCACGTGCTTCAAGACGTCCATTGCGGGAGGAACTGCTGAGGTTAAATTTCTTACAAAGTTTGAGGTAGAACTTCCACCCGTATCTCCTCCATTTTCCCAAACAACGACTTTATCGAATTTGATGTTCGAAATTGCCTTGGCAGATTCTGCAGCAAGAGGTTGTAGTTGCTCGAGCATCAACAATTGAAATGCCTTGAGAGAGTGAATGAGTGAGTGAGCGTGTGTATCTTGATGTAGGGAGAAGAAAATGGAGAGAATATGGATTGGAGAGGAGAGAAGAGATGAAAAAATAAGAAGACACACACACACACACACACACACACACAAAGAAATTGCTTTTACCTTATCAGCTCCTCCACAATTCTGCACAATCATGCCTAATCCTTCGGCTTTTCTTGCCAAACGCTCATACTCACCACGTGCCTCTGCTCTGTACTTGGCAAGTAGAGCCTGAGCATCTGCATCTGCTTCGATCTTGACTTGTGAGGCACGCGCTTCCGAATCAATTATTGCCTTTGCCTTTAATGCCTTTGCTGGTGCCTCCAACTCTGCTCTCTTTTCTTCCTCTATTCTTTTGGCTTCAGCTTGAGCAGCTTTTGCACGAGCAAGATTTTCAGCCTCCACAACAGCTGCCTCAGATTGCTTCTGACTCGTCTCACCTTTTTGATATGCTTCTGATCTTGCAACTTGAAGCATCGCATCGGATGCGGCGCGAAGTTTTGCTGCTTCGTTCTCTCCCTTGACTCGCTCAGCTTCCAACTCGGCAGTTCGAATCGAAGATGCAATTTGAGCATCTTTCATTCCGATCTCACGATCACGAGTTAATTTCGCAACTTTGATCGCTTTCGCTGTGTCCTCCGTTTCTTTTCCAATAGCACCTGTTAGGTTAAACGTTTGGAAGTGGGAAACAAGTGAGTGTGTGTGCGTTGTCTATATATATGTAGAGAGAGACGTACCCTCCTTTTCATGAAGTGCCACGTCGACAATGGCTTTTTGAACAGCCTCCGCAGCAGCTTTTTGTCCCATAGCTTCGATTACACCCGATTCATCCTCGATATTGATAATATTTACGTTGATGAGACCAAGTCCTATTTTCTTGAGTTCCTTTTCGCAATGATCTCGAATGTTATCCTCGAATTTAATTCGATCTCGATTGATTTCGTCGATTGACATGGATGCGATGACGGATCTCAATTGTCCAAGAATGATTTCCTCGGATTGATGTCTCACCTGGTCTTCGTCCATATCAAGAAGTCTTGTGATTGCATTTCTATCAACTGATTCGTCCGTGGATATGGCAATGGTAAATGCCGAAGGGACGTTTACTCTCACTTTTTCTGCTGAAAGCGCTCCGTGAAGACCGATTTCAATCGCAAAGGGTTCGAGACTAAGGTATCGATATCCTTGAACAATCGGCCAAACGAAAGTACCTCCTCCTGTCACAATCTTTGGTCCTGATCCAGTCGTAGCACCATATACGCATAAAAGTTCGTTCGGAGCACAAATTCTGTATCGAGAAACTAGAAACGCCGCGCCTCCCAAGAGAATAGCGAACCCGGTCATTTTCAAAACAGTTCCGAAAGTTCCACTCGATTGTGGTGGTGGTGGTGGATCTCTCACACCTTCAAATCTTCCACGGGGTAGTGGAGGTGGAGGAGGGGGAGGTGCATCCCATCTACCCGCTGCTTGGACTGAAGTTGATAAGACTCCGGCTACCGCTATCGCTCCGATTCCGAACGTCGCGGCGATTTTTTTCCCTGTATCATTGAATATTCTTCTTTCACCAACACCAGTACGATGTCGTGATGACGATGATGATCTGAAACCTCTTCGAGAACCAATTGAGGATTGTCGAAACACATGCTTCATTCCAAGCATTGTGTGTGTGTGTTTTTTTTTTTTTTCGTTCTTTGGATACTGTACTGTATCTTTTTAAAGATTCTTTTTTTCCCAGTGCGAAGTCTCAAAGATAAGACTCCAGCAATCGCTATCGCTCCGATACCGAACGTCGCGGCAATTTTTTTCAGTTTTTCTTGGAGGAAAAGGAGGAGGCTAGGAGAAGAAGGGTAGGTAGGTAAGGGAAGGTATATATATATCATATATACCATTAATTGATGATACGGGGATGACGACAGCAGCGAAGTTATGCACACACACAGACGTATTAAAATTTGATGTTGCCGTTCATGTACAACGCAGCAAACATTGCGAAAACGGCAATCAAAACGGTTCGAATGGTAAGGAATTGGGATTCCAACGGAGCATTGATCTTTTCCAGCACTCCTGAATCAGTTGACATTTTCGCGAATTCATCTCCATACTGCATCACGAGCGCTCTTCCGTTCTTCGTCAAAACTTTTCCAGTTTTTTGGTCCAATATAACAAGAGTCGGAATTCCTCTCACTCCAAACTCTTGCGATAATCTTCTTCCAGCATCACTTTGAAACTTCAATGAGGACCAAGGCATAGTGTTGAAATACGAATTGAAAGATTTTTCGTCTTTATCGCTCGAAACAAAAATGATCTCGATCTTAGGATCACTATAATCTCTCCATATATTATGATAGTGTTTCACTAGCATAGGTGTGAACTGTCTACATGGTGGACACCTGTATGTTTTTGAGGTTTGGATGTGAATATTACATATCATCAACGAACGAGATTCTCGGCGATGAACGCGACGTTTATATACCAATGGGCCGAGAAGTAAATTCCGACAAGTTTGACAAGATTCAAATCTTCTACAGGTTGTGTCTTAGTACCCTTTGATCTATCCAAATGTTTTTGACCAAGAAATTTAACCCAATCAAAACTTTTATCATTACTACTACTACTACTACCTTGACTCATCTTTTTACTTTTTTTTTTAACCGCCGCGAACCTAGGCACGCAAACAACGCAGCTGCAACAACAACAACACAACATCACAACACCACACCGACCAATAAAAAGAATCAAACAACAACACACAAAATTCTTAAGAGCCCTCTTCTATTTATTTATTATTGTCAATATATAATATTATATATATACGTATACTAGTATAATATTAATAATGAATACACAGTAAGTAATGAAAATAATGAATGAATAATTCTCCTCTCATACTCACTCACTCTCGTCAAAATATGGTTCGTCGATTGTATAGAGAGCTAGAATTATTATTATTACTATATATAAGAATAAACCTAAGTAAGAGTTACCTAAATACACGATACTCTTCTTATCATCTCAGTTTATATATATATTATTATTAGTAATAGAGTGAGTGCACTGCTGTAAGAGTCTTACACTACTATCTTTCAATCATCATCTATCATCTATCATTCAATGATCTCCACACACAGGAGAAAACCGTTCACAAGAACTTCATTGCGCAAGAAAAAATCAAAAATCAAAAAAATGATTCGCGTCGCTTCCTCTATCTTTCTATTTCTTCTTCTTCAATTGATTATAGTAGTAGAGACATCCTCATTATCTATCACGTCGCCGCCTTCGTTGACTTTGTCTCATGATAATGTAAAGTCTTGGGAAGAATGGATCGATGTTACAGCTAAGATCGACGATTCCGAGTTCGAGAGAAACGTGACAGAGTATATTTGTACACAAGACAGTTATTGTAATGAGGTAAAAAATCTGAGTGTTTGGATTGGACTTTTCGACAGTAATGCAGATTTAAGTCCCATCGGTCCCCAGACTTGGAGTTGCGGAAATCCGCCGTGGCTAGCGACATCGCCCATTAAATGGCAACCGATTTCACGAGGAAGCACCACAGCGAAATTTCTCGTGAAATCGCATCGAAGATCTTTGAAATTTGCCTTGTTCACGAACGGAACGAACTATCCGATTCATCTAGCGACGTCCAAGATCATCGAGTCCGAACTCGCACATCTTCCCCGAAGCTTACATTTAGCGCTAGGATCATCTCCAAACACGATGCGAGTCTCTTTCGAAGCACGCGATTTGATTCGTACTGCAAGCGTTCGATTCGGAACAACTTCCGGGGGACCATACGAAAATGAAGTTCGCGCAATTCCTTCCACATATGGGCGTGAGGATATGTGTGGACCACCAGCAAATACGTACGGATTTTACGAACCACCTTGGTTTTACTCGGCACTTTTGACGAATCTTACTGAGGGAGTGAGATATTATTACGTTGCTTCGTGCAACGGAACGAGTGAGGAAAGATCATTTCGTGGTCCGCCCGTAGCAAACGCTGATGCCGTGCTTCACATCACAGCCCTGGCAGATATGGGCGAGACGTACGAGGATGGTTCTCAGTATCACTGGATGGAACCGTACGCAATCAATACAACAAGTGGAGCTATACATCCTTGGGACGAGAGTTACAAAAATCATAACGATTTGAAACGAGTCACCTTGAATCCTGCACATGGTGTCTTGTCTGAATCTGGAAAGGAGGGGCCACCCAAAGGACGCACGATGAAATGGATTTCTAAAAGTGATGTGGAGTCTGACGTGCTTCTTCATATCGGTGATCTCTCCTACGCAACTGGTTTTGAGTCGGAATGGGATATTTTCATGTCTCAAATCGAACCCATTGCATCTTCGATGCCGTATATGATTGCACAAGGAAATCACGAACGTGACTTTCCAAACAGCGGATCTACGTTCGCCGGCGGAGACAGTGGTGGTGAGTGTGGAATTCCAACACAGTACAGATTTCGCATGCCAACTCTGAGTGGTCGTCAAGATAATGGTTGGTACTCGTTTGATATGGGACCCGTACATTTTTTGGTGATGGATACAGAGATGAACGCGTTCGAATCAAGTACTCAATATAACTTTTTCAAGTCTGATCTTGAGAACGTGGATCGTTCCATCACACCTTGGGTCATCTTTTCAGGACATCGTCCGATGTACTCTAGTTCCGATGGAATCAACGGATTGGACCTTGCGAACGGACCTTGGTGGCCTGAGGTGGAACAGTTACTCTTGAAATATGAGGTAGATCTCTGCTTGTGGGGTCACGTTCACAATGCAGAAGTTACTTGTCCTCTTCGAAACGGAACTTGTGCAGAAACGTCTTCTCCGAATGAATATGGTGGTATCGTACATGCTGTGATAGGAAATGCTGGTCAATCCTTGTCTAAATTTAAGCAAGGGGGGTTCGATTGGAGTATGTGGAGATTTGCTGAATTTGGTTACTCCTCAATTGAAGTCATGGGACGCAAGAACTTGACGATGCGTTTCTTTGCGGACAGCAATCATTCGGTTGTTTACGAATTCACGATTCAAGGAAAAACGCATTCAAACATTGATAGAACGAACTCGTGCAGCCGATGTTTGATTGATAATTGCTGTGTTGCTGACGGCTTGAAATGTATTGATGACGGTCATGATGGAGCGTGCACAAAATGCACTGGTGAGTATGAATCGATTTGTGGAGACAAATGCTGTAAAGCTGGACAGGAATGTCACGGCGACAAACAATTTGGATATGGTTGTACTTTACCACTTGGATTCGTCGAGAAGCACGATCTCAGGCGTTCAAGTCGATTTTAATACGCACACGTTTGCGTGGGTAGTGGTGTGGTGATTCTTTTTATATCTACTGTACAAAACAACAACAACATCAACGGCAACTGGAATATATCTTAGTTAAGTAAGTCTAGAAGAAAGAGTTCGTGTTTTTGTGTGGTGAGTTTGAAAACACACACACACACACACACACACAAGACTCTCTCTTCTTATATATTTTATATATATATGGCGATAATACACACACAACAAAAAGCTCGAAAACCAACGCATCATCCAACATACCTACCTTCCTCCTCCTAGTAGAAGCCATCACCACCAATCAGCAACATCATCAATCAGTTCACAGACCCGGAGCAGTTTCTCACACACAGACCTCAGGTTAGGGGACGTTTCAAGGGGGTTTCTAGAAAAAAAAAAAAAAAAATCTTTTTCAAAAAAATGAAAAACTTCCTTCTTCTCAGACGTACGACGTCATCATCAAGAGGAGGATGTTCTATTTCTATTCGTCGTCGTCGAAATTATTCAGATATGGCATCTGAGATGTTCAATATTTTAAGAAATGAAATTCCTAAAATGAGATCTTCGGACATCAATGCACCGGATCCATCAAAAAGATACATCGGCGTGAGCTCGAACGCGGTGTGCAGATCGCTTCGTAAAGACGTCGTCCAGAGCGAGCATAGAAAAAAAATATTTGATGAAATATGTGACAGTGTGGAGATTCTACTCAGAGTCAAGTGGTTGAAACGGAGAGATGAACTCGTAATGCAGTACAATGGTTTTGTGCCGAAAACATCAATCGGTTATCCACAGGAAGAACACGAAATAACGGAGGAGGTGAGCTCCGAGGAGAAATTGGAGCAAAGAGCTTTCGAGAGCGGCGTGGCTGGACCTCAGGAAATATCTCTGTTGAAAAATTTACACATACTTGCAGATCACGCAAATTTTGATCGATTAGGAGACGATTGGATTGAAAGAGCCTTATCGAATCCTGACAGAGATGGAGTAGCTTTGAAACCCGTGAATCGTAACGATTTTACTACGTTACAAATTTGGGTTCGAGGTCGTAGCGAGGGTTCGAAAATCACGACGAGGAAAGGTCTGGAAAAACGTTTAAGAGATGCATATGATTTGGAAATTCGAGCAAAAGATGTAGATAGGGAGATACGTTTTGATCGCGTACTTGCTGCCGTGCGAAAAAAAGATGATCCGGAAATGCATCTCATGATGTACGAACATGTCCCCGCGACTCAGGTAGAGTTGGTTTTACCAAACATAGAAGTCGCGATGCGCTTGAAGGATAAACTCTTGATCGGCGTATTAGGTGGTCTTGGTGGTCTCGTCGTAGCATGTAAGACAGCTGCTGTCGCAATGATTGGTGCTCAGACCAATGTGTAAGTTTGAGGAGTGATCTTTTTCTCTAAAAAAAATATTTTCTCACTAGCACACTCACTCATTACATAGGTACGGTCTTGCTCTTGCTGGAAGTATATGTGCAGGTGTGTGCTTTCAGACTTGGGTGCAGTTTCACATGAAGCGTACGTCGGAATGAAGCGAACACGAAGCGAACTCTCTTTCTGTTTTCCTTGTTTTCCTCTCTTCATCGAAACACATACACACTTCTTCTCTATCTAATACACGTCACACACAGGCACGCAATTCAATCACACAATTACGAAACATCTCTTCTCCAGAAAACTTGCTCAAAACATGATCACGATCGAGAGTCTGATTCACGAGACGATAGAACAGGAAATGCGAGAACTTATCATTGGTTTGGCATTGCTACAAAAGTCGAATGATGAGGACGAAGATGCTATGATGACGATTGAGATTTTGAAAACCAGAGCAGAATCGTTTTTGAATCAACATTTCAACATCAGCACCGTACAATTCGACATTCACGACTGTGTTCACAAACTATCTGATCTGAATCTTCTAGAAGATGAGTCTGATGGGAGTCTCAAGGCTGTATCGTTGGAAGTGGCAAGAGATCGAATAAAGAGTAGGATACGTTCGGAGTTTACGATGCATTAAAAAAAAAGGAAAAAAAAAGTGCTACTTTTATTTATTTATTTTGTGTGATTCCGATATCTTCGTCGTCGTCGTCGTCATCTTTGTTGTTCTTATTACGTCGCAGGTGATGATAAGGTATATAACGTAAAACATATCTCAAGAAACGCCTTTCTCAATATCTCTGCTACTACAACAAAGCATCACGCATCAACAAAAACGCTTCACGTTTTGAAGAATCTTTCATAACCAACACACCACTTAAATCAGAATCTGTGAGATCGAATAACATATCACCATCCACAGAATTTTTCGCAAAGTTCGTGACGTATTTTTCAAAACCATGTGTTCGAAGCCAATCTCCGACTTCCTTTACAGTCCATTTCGCAGCAACACAGTTGTCTTTTCTCATACGTTTTGGTGAGTTCTTCTCGGGAGACGACGATGGTGCGGTATTCATAATGGAATGTCCTTGAGCTACAGCAGACAAACTTCGAGTGAGTTGAAGAAATCGCTGTGTCACACTATCTTTTTCTAATCTCATTGCAACACTTTGATTGTGTAGCTCCTCTGCTCTCTTCTCCGCATTTGTAGCTCGTCGTTTTGCTGTGTTTAAATCTTCTTGAAGAGATTTTTCGCTTCGTTGAAGTTCCTGAACAATTCCTCTCAACGAGGAAAGTTCCGTGCGTTGTCGATTCGATAATGTTTCAGATTCTTCTAATTTTCTTCTTAATCTATTTAGTTCCTCATCTTTCTGTTGTAGTTTTTGTTGTGATACCATGAGTTGTGTCTCTATAGCATTTTGTTGTTTCATCATTGAGTTGGTGTCCTTAATTCTTTGTTGTTCAGCGGAGTTAGCTAGGGCAGAATTTAATCGTTTCAGATTTTCCACTTTAGAGAGAATACACTCATTCGCTTCTGCCATAGATTCTTCCTCTTTACCTAAAACTTCTAATGCTGAGAACAACATCTCTACGTTCTTCTCAAATCGTTCCTGTCTTTGAAGTAGATAACTCTCCGTTTCGTTCCCTTCTCTATCTTCGTTCCCTATCGACGTGATTTCGTCCTCGATTTTTTCATCTTTCTTTACACTTTTCTTCTTTCTTTTCATTCTAGCTGCTGATCTTGGTCTATTATTGTTACTACTACTACTACTACTTTTCATTGATGTTGAACTCATATATACGGTGGATTTGATGATGTGAATGATGAAACGAATGAATCTCTTTATTTTATTTTATTTTTGAAAAAGAAACGGAAACCTAGCTTGGGAACTGGAAAACTGAAAAAAAAGGCACACGATCACATATTATTGACTGAATGAAGCAGCAGCAGCAAAGAGCAAAAATAAGAAGAAGAATACAAAAAATCAGCATACATATATATATATATATGAAAACTATTTATAATTTTGTTTTATTTTGTATATATATATGTGTGTGTGTATGATGAGAAGCTCACATCATCATCATATTATTATTATTATTATATACGTATATAATTTTTAAAAAAATTCGGTTTCTAGTACAAAACCCAGACGCGGAGTGAAAAATGAGTGATACTTGTGGTTGTGATGAGAATCCAATATTCAAAGCAGCAAAAGTACAACGTAAACAAGAACAAACAAAAACATATCGAAAGTACGTATATATAGAGAGAGTTCGTTGTCGTTTGGGTGTGTGTGTGTGTGAAGAAGAAGAAAAAAAAAAAAACGTAAATCCGTTCGACAACGACGACGTAGTCATGAGCAATCATCACATCATCAATTCTCTATATCATCATCATCATCATCATCATCATCTACACCTCTCTGTCCCTCTTTTTGAAACATACATCGAACTTCACACTTTTTTTTTTACTTTACAGATTAGAACACGAAGACTATGTTCTAGATAAAAAGGAAAAATCGTATACAAAACGTGAGAAGAAATTAGTAGAAGAATCTAGCAAGACAGATCTTTTCGACTCCTACAAAAAGTGGGATCTGTGGCAAGCAAAAAAAAATGCAGAGGATCGACGCGAAGAAGTTGAATCGAAGAGAAAAAGTATGGAAGAGGTAGAGAGACAAAGAGCGATGCAGATGGGATGTCATGACAAATCCAAGGAACGTGCAATTTTTGAGATGAGCAACGAGGAGAAGTTTGAGAATTGTCGTATTTTCAAAACAGAGGGTATGACATATTTCAGAGAAGGACAATTTTTTCGTTCCTGTGCTTCGTTTCGTAAGATTACTGTTTATTTGACGTACACGTTTCCAGAGGATGAGAAGGAGCAAAAGATCTATGATGATCTCTTGAATTCCAGTGAATTGAACATGGCAGCGTGTAAACTCAAGACGCAGAACTACCCGGAAGCCATACGGCATTGCACGACAGTACTTCGATCGAATTCAAAATGTGTTCGTGCCTTGTTACGCAGAGCACGAGCATATAGACTCACCGATCATTTTGACAAGGCATCCGAAGACTTGAGCAGAGTAATGAAAATCGAACCTTCAAATGAGGTATTGTTACAGGAGCAAGAATCATTGAAAGGGCAAATGAGAGGTTACGAGAAGAACTCGAAAAGGATTGCGGGTGCTATGTTTCGAAGGTGAGATATGAGAGAAATCTAAGCGAAAGAGAAGAAGCGTAGTGGGTTGAACTTTTTGTTGTAAAGATATTCCTTTTCTTGTTTATTTAAATAATCATATTTATGCACACCTCGTCGTGACTCGAGAAGAACGGTCATAGTGAAAACCACTTTAGATTTTTGTCAGAACCACCAGAAAGTAACATTTTCGGAAGTGAACCCAAAACACACAACGCTTTCGCGCCTTCGTGAGCATTTAACACATGCAATGGTTTCTTTCCTCTACAATCCCACATGATGAGTGTACCGTCATAACCTGCAGTGACAAAGTGATTTGGAGAGGTCCAATCCAAGCTCGAGATCCAACCCTTATGACCCTTGAAGCTTGCCATAGATATGATGCTCTCACCTTCGGGTACACGTGAATCCCAAAGCCTTGCGACGCCGTCAGGATGTGCTGTGATGACGAGTGATTCTTGGCAAGAAAGATCTGTCACGACACGACCACAATGAATCGTGGATTCGCTTACGCCCACGTTCATGTCCCACACACGTACCTGCAAGCGAAGTGAGGTGAGTGAGTGAGATTGGGAGAAAGAAAAACAAAACAAAAATCACAACGCCTACGTACAGAACGATCATATGATCCGGTACACAATTTATCATCATCAAGCCATTTCGAGCATGTGACAGCACCTGTATGTCCCATCAACGTACTAAGAGGTTGAAGACGTCTTAAGCCACTTACAACACCATCTCCTTTACTATTCTTCTGACGTTTCGATCGTCTACCCTCGTTGTCTTCATTCGTCTCTACATTCTCCTCCTTCTCATCAGAGGACGATGAAAATTTGTATTGACGTACAATCTTATCCCATCCCGCCGTAACAAATTCAAGATCTTTACAAGAAGGTCGAATCGAAACCGTCTCAACGCTGTCGTTGTGACCTTCACATACTGCTACTTGATTCAAAGATTTTCCATTTCTTTGCCACACTGCTGCAGTACGATCTTTCGAGGCACTCAAAACAAAATCTTTTCGAACATCTACATCTTTTACGGCACCATTGTGGGCTGATGAACTGGTAGCTACGATTTTGCGACTCTTTAAATCATACAAACGAATAAATCCATCATAACCACCTGTTGTGATGTGAATTCGGTCTGTTGATATGCTACCGATCCAATCTGGTTCCTCCGCGGAATTTTCCGGTCTCGGCATCATCGTCGAAGGCAATACCTTCAAATTCAACACGATCTCAGTACTTCGACCATGTTCATGCAAATACTCCTTTAGTGTACTTGTGAGAAGTTTTCTGTCCTCTATCACAAGAAAATTGTATTTCTCATTGTTCTTCCTAGTAGAGATCAAATGATTCACGACTTCGCTCAGAGACTCTTTGTTTAAATCGATCGGAACAGCGAACGGAGTCTCTGGTAGATTTTTCTTTAGAGATGGAAGATCACTCTTGAAACTTACTCGAACCTGTGATGAGAATGATGGATGAATGAATGGATGGATGGATGGATGGATGAATGGTAAAATTCGAAAAACGAGATGAGAAAAACGACGTTTTTCGCGGCGCGAGGATATTCAAACCGAGATGTTGGGCCGAAAAATGAATGGAAGAGAGAGAAAAAATGTGAAAATACAAAATAAAGACATTATAGTCGATGATAATGATGATGATGATCGATGATGATGATGATGATGATGATGATGATGATCGATGATGATGATCGAATGTGTGCGTCGTTCGTACCTTGCTCATCTCAAAATTGGCCAGTTGCAGCGGCGTGCACTCGATTACTCGATTATTATCTATTACATCTAATAGATCGTGCTATCTATTAAATATCTGGGTGCTTCCTAACTCTTAGTTGCCACATTATTGATGAAGAAGAAGAATCATCGTGAGAGAAAAGAAGAAGAGAAAAGAAGATTTTATTTTTTTTTGAAAATAATAAAATGAAAAAAGTTAGATAACAAACGAAGACGAAAACAACGATGATCGAACCTCTCTCTCATTCATCGTCATCATCATACTCGTATATTGTATATAAGTAACACCACTCGGTCACAATTATCATCATTTATACATCACCAATCACCAAGATGCTGCCACAATAATCCCTCACGCATCACAAGCACCATCATCAATCAAATCAGTAATGCATGGATTTCTGATCAAATCTTGTACCACGAATATGACGTAGAGCAAAAACATTGTAACGCCTAAACTTTTTGTCATTTTCCATCCACATAACATCACGATTCCGATGACAGCACCAATCATTCCAAACAAGACAATAATCGACACGAACAAAGTTCCGGCTTCTACCTCTACATATGATTCGCCTCCGTCCACGGCAACGTTCCATATCGACTTGCAAAGCCAAGGCAAGGGGAGACCTATGAGAATATCGAAAATGTTTGAACCTATCGAAGACGAGACAGCCATGTCACCATGTCCTTTCTTTGCCACAATTACAGAGGAAAGAAGATCTGGAATACTTGTCCCAGCAGCAAGAAACGTCAAACCCATGACTTCATCAGGTATATCAAAAGTTCTCCCCAACATGGTTATCCAAAACACCATGAAATACGAATACACACCAATCCACATAATCGATCCCAAAAACGTTATGAAGTAGTATGATTTCAAATTCTCTGATCTCACGTCAGGTAAGGTGTAATACATGGAGTACGTCAAAGGTGCCAGCGCTACGTACATTACACGTTCCTTCCAACCTGATGGAAATGTGAGATCTACTGGAGTTTCCTTGTCATCACCATCATCTTGTTCGTCAGAAATGTGATTCATGAGATCAGAACTACTACTCAAACGCTTTCTATTCTTCTCCACAAAAACGTGCATGAATTCACTTCTCACGTACCAATCCAAAAAATCTTCTCTCTTGATCTCTTCAATTTGAGGATGAGGAGGCTTGCCTTGAATGCTTATCTTGACATTTTCTCTGCAAGATTTTTCAGCTTTCTCGATTGGTTTTG
>JACKZZ010013394.1_pt1 | contig 16739 bp, 3 predicted proteins | sample 8027871 | NCBI WGS metagenome assembly JACKZZ01 (sample SAMN15724774, study PRJNA655200) | protist metagenome | isolation source: fluorescence activated cell sorting (FACS) single amplified genomes of... | place: USA: West Boothbay Harbor, Gulf of Maine | collected 2000-07-19
AAGCCGCCGCTATTATAGCCTGCTGAGTAGTAATACTTTGAAAAGAGAGCCATCGAGGAATTTGTAACAGAGGCTGCTCTTTCGTCTCCAGCACACCAGAGACCGTGAGAATAAGTGGATGGGTCTGGAGAGGTTTGGTTCTCTTCAGGTTGTGCCCATATGGAAACTGCGAAGGGCATGGATGAAGTGTTAGAACCGCTGACTGCGGACGCCACCTGTATTCCACCTTCAATTGATGGTTCTTCTGAAAAATTATTAAGTTTTATTAGTAAGAAATCATCGTCAGTCGATGTAAGGTTGAATTTTCCTGCCGCATTGATGCCAGATTGATCCGACGAGTCATATTCAAGCTCTGTGTTGATACTGTTTGAAATGTCGAAGGTGCTGGCACTTGGGGAATATATATTGTTAGACCCATCATATCCCTGAGCTTGGTTTCTTATGCGTGTGAGGAGATCTGTTGAACTTGTCGGATACGATGCCACTGAAAAAGCTTCATCCTCTTTTATTACTGAATAAAATGATGCCGTTTCAAACGATTGATCTCTGCTGGTTCTTGTGTGATTTATACCATCGTGGCTTGCTCCGTCAAGAGTAAGGAAATCATAATTCTTTGCTCTAAAATTACCGCCGTTTTCTAAAATGTATTTGTCCATATGTTCTGATATTCTGAACTCGGATACAAGACCATAGTTTTGTGCTGCAAGTTTGACTTCCTCAGAATATGAATAGTAATCATTATACGCTGGCTTTTTGTCCGAAACGACTTCTTTCCTATTAATCCAACCTTGACTCTCTTTATATTCGTCATTGTAAGGGTTGTGATAAAGTTGAGGTGTGGGGATCGGAGCCATATTCTGTTCATTTATTCGTGGAGAACAGTATTTTGACTGAATACCTGATGCTGCGATAGGTGGGATACACAATTCAAGCAAACCGTCTACGTCAGCAGATGCGATTGAGTGCAAGGGGTTCATATCCCTTCTTGTGATAAGATGTCGCATTCTATCCTCTCCAACATAAGAGAGGTCTCCGATAGCTCGGAAGGAGCGGACAGTGGCTGTTCCGATAGGATTTTGGAAAAAATGGAAATTATCTACGGTATCGACGGAGAACTCTTGAAAAAACATGTTCCTAAACTCTTGCGACATGGTGTACCCAAGAGCGTTTGTCCTGTCACACCTAAGCCTATCGAAGAAACTATCTTTCCAAAAGAATTTATAAGTATCGAACTTTGTTCGTGTTCTTGTCTTTTTAAGACCAACGTTCTTATGCTTTGGGAAAACAATCTCTCTTGCGATGGACCGAGTGAAGAGAAGCTCTGCTTTCGTGAAGATTCCCATCAAGGTATCCAGGAACTGTGCATTGTCGATATTTGACATATCTAAAGAGTTTGATAAGTCTTGGTTCGCAAACATCTCTAAGTTGTTAGAATAAGAATAGCTTATAGGATTAGAATTCTCTCTAATGCTCTGTCTTCTCGCAGCAAGTCGAATTGGGGATTCTCCAACTTGCGGTGCCTCATTGCCTTCACGGACGAGTGTATCATACCTTTCGTTCAAAATGTGATGAGTGTTTGGCTTATTCCAAACAACTGCTGGCTCTATATAAGAAGTTGCAGTTCTTTCAGCAACTGGAAGCCCTTGCCTGTCTAACTGAGAGTAGGTATTCGTTCTTCTCTGTGTTACGACCTGTGGGTTCTCAACGTTTCTTATGAATCTCCAGCCTCCGCCTTGGAAGTCTGCATATGGAGCATTGTAACCTTCGTTGCCCTTTTGAACGTGAATCTCGTCGTAGTATCCGCTAAAAAGGACAGGTATCTTATCAGCAGCAGGGTCAGGACATTGGTCATAAGGATATCTCTCGTCGGCAGCACCTGTTCTGTATTTATCATAATCTATTGACGCAGTAACAAAAGCGTACTGCAAGTCCGACCTTGGTATCTGGTGGCTTGCATAAGCATTATCATAATCTGTTGTACAACCTCCATCTACTGGTCTAAAGAAAGCATTTCTATTGACCTTGTGAACGGAAGCTAAGGGTGGACTAGAACTTTCGTAGCCTTGGGATCCTTCATGAAGTCCACTATGAGTATAAAGTCTCTTTGCATAGTCCGAACGTACATCCGAGTTCCTATTGTTTATTCCTGCGTATGGGCTGAACTCTTCTGCTACTCTATCAAGATAACCTCTTGTCATTGTAAGAGACTCGCCAGGAGCAGAGAACCTTTCTACGATAACGTGCTCTGACCTACCTCTGTCTGGTAAAGCAAAGTCTGCGCTTCGCTTTCTTCTACCTACAAAGTCGATAGGGATATCTTTCTCGTCGCCGACAACGAATGGGTGGTTTATTTCTGTTGGCGTACCGCTGCCGCTGGCTACAAACCAACTATTGTTTTGGGTTCTGCCTGATGTCTGAACTACTTCATAGTCTCTTGCGTAGTTGCCCAAAGGAGAGTTGCCTGTCGTGTTCGTCTTTATATTTCTAATGTTGACAGGTCGCTTGGCTACCTCGTCTCTCGTATATCTTGCTGCTGGATAATCAGAATTAACCTCTTGTGGATGCTTGAGTGTGCCAGAGTCGTCTAGGTAGAATTCTGGTCTGATTAGTATCCCCAAATCAGTATAAGCAATGGCAGTATCCGAGCCGTTCTTCGTTGGTGAGTCGACCTCAGAACTTGAGTCTCCTCTCAATTTCCACCAGCCGATAAAGTCGCTATACCTAGAATGGCTCAGTAAATTAGTAGATAAGAATTCGTTGGCTTCCGAGGACGAAACACTTCCATCAACTATTACTACATCTTTCATCTTTCCGTCAAATTCATATCCCGCAGAAGAGGCGTTGCCAATAAAAAGGTCTGCCGATGTGTTCGGTAATGCTGTTGTCAAAAAAGAGGCTGCCCCTGATATTGACAATTTCTTTTCTCCATTGACATATGCAGACGTGCTACTTAGAGTAAGACCGCCATCGTAAGAAATGACTACATTGTACCATTGACCAACTTCAAAGTCCGCATCAAAATAGAACACTGCCACATTGGTGGCTGAGTCCATGAGATACAACAATATTGCGTTTTTCCAAATAAGAACATAGTATTCAGCGGCTGAAGGGGTGGCTTTAAATAAAATGGTTGAGAAGCCTGCGAGAGAGCCAGCGTAACTATTGAGTGCGGCTGCATTGAACCAAAATGAAGTAGAAAATCCTTGTCCGTCTGTGAAAGATAGGCTATCGTGGTCCGAAACTGTTATTTTCGAAGTACTCCCATTGAACTCTGCATAATAGCCAATTTCTGAAGTGAATGGCGCAATGTGTCTGTGTTGATTTCCGCCAACCCAAGCCTCTGTGAATGGACCCTGCATTGGTATCTCTGCGTCGTCGCCATAAGAGTCGTTGTGGTGCCCTGATATAACTGCCGCAGTGTCTATGCCTGCATCACGGTCTCTGTATCCGTAGTAAGGGTAGATAGTATCGCCATCGAAGGTACTTGTTAGGCTAAGCTCTGTATCAGATATTGTAACAGTTACAGTTCTCTTCACTGTATAAAGTTTTTTCCACTCTTCATAAGTTACTGGATTTGTTGCTAAAGTTGCTGCGATGCCGACAGTGGCTGGGTCGCCTGGAATTATTCTTGTTGCTGCTCTGATAAAAGCATTTGGGTCTTTCGTCTTTGCAGAATAGTTAACTCCGCCGTGGACGTTCTTGGCGATGTCTAGGTTTAGCTTATAAGGTTTGGAGAGGGCTCTATTGGCAAAAGTTCTACCTTGGTATACCGCTCCTGCTGGTGTTCTAAGAATGGGCTTGTTTTCTTCAACATCAACTGAACCTCTCCTTACTACTTGAACCATACCTTCTGTTGTTCTTGTTGCGACTTTTCTAAGTATTTCTCTATTATCATCGATATCAGAATCGCCAGTTGTAATGTCAGAGGCATTGACTCTTTGGTCGTGCCAAAGAAAAGTGTCTCTGCCTCCAGAAAAACTACTATAATTTCCCGAATCGTAAGCAGGAGTCTGTCCTGAAAACTCTATGGCAATTGTAGTGTTGCCCTGTACACCGTCGTTATCTTGCACAAGAGAGACTGAATTTTCAGTGGAGGTTGCCGAGATAGCGATCGACGTGGTTGCAGTTATCGCTGATACGAGTTCTGCTGCTATTTCCGCTGTACTTGACATCCCATTTACTTGAACCGCTATACTGTTTCCAAGAATTATTTGACCAGTGGTATAAGTGTTATCATCATCAAATACGAAATTTCTTGTAGTCGAATTAGCATCCACCAGGGTGATGAACTTATTATCATAGTCAGAAGCTGTTGAGCTTGTGAACTTGATAAATGCTGTCGCAAAAGTCGGAGTTCCGTCCTTCCAACTATAAGTAAGTTCGTTGATGCCTCGCATGACGCCCATCGGAGGTTCGCCTGACATTTCTAGTGTCGGGAACTTGGTCCAATATTTGTTCCTTTCGAGGACGTGAGACTCGACCATATTTCTTAAGTCTACCGAGAAGTTACTTGATACTGGAATAAGTTCTTGTATCATAAGACCAATAGAAGAGTCTATCCACTTATAAAGTTCTACATATTTTTCTAAACTAGGAACATTGTTAACTTTTTCGAAATATCGTGCTCTGAACTTTTCAAGAGTCTTATATTCCATTCTGTATCTATTGACTGGTTGACCGATAAGATCATTGAACTCAACAATAGTGGCGAACAGGTTTATCATATCGTCGGATATAACCTGGTACATGCTCTTTTCTGCTGCAAAGAAGTGAGTTGTTATTTGTGCGTCTTTTGTAAAAGTTACATCATCACGAGTTCTAATTTCGACAAGCTCTTCTGAATTTATTACTTCTGGTGGTCTATGCTTTGCAGAATGGACATACTCTCTATTAACGATTTGTTTATCATTGTTTGTGAAGTGTTTACCTCTACCAGTTACCTGGCGTCCTACAAGGTTTGTGAACCAGCCATATCGTCCATCAACAACGCTATCTGTACCCAACGTAGTCTCGTCAACAATTGAAGCTCCGTATGTAAGGGTTCCATGGTGACTTCCCTTATAGTCTTTTATATTGCCAGCACCAGTTGTGTCAAGGTCGTCTCCCATTTTCCACCAGGATATAATGTTGTCGTAAGCACTGAACTTTGTCATGTCCTTGACCTGGTTGCTATTGTATATTTCTGTTACCTCTTCTGCGGACAACTCTTTATCGAAAACACAAATATCTGCAAGTTTGTCTTCGAAGACTCTATTTGCATTCAATGTCGGTTCAACACCATCCTTCGTTGCTCCAATTATCAAGGGAACTGTAGTGTTATGCATGTTTTCATATACAACTGGACTACCATCTACCACTGTCTGGGTCGTAGTCTTCGTTGCCGCTGTTTCTGATCCGTCAGTATATAAAGTTATACCATTTTGACTATCAGATCCGTCGTAGGTCATTACAACATGGTGCCAAGTATTATTTGTTAGTGATGTCGCATTTGCAATAGAACGTATTGAGTGTCCAGACTGGCTCTTGGTTGTGTCATACATGAACATCTGGAGTTTGCCGTTTGCCTGCTTAAATATGTATTCCGTGGCATTAGAGGGTCCAGAGAAATCAGCCTTTGTAAGAAAGGGTCCATTATCTGTACTGATGTCTCCAACGAATGCCCAGACTGACATGGAAAACGGTTTGTCGGTTGATCCGTCAGTGAAACTAAATGCGTCCTGGTCCGATACAAGTATATGATCGTTTGCTCCGTCTAGCAAGATAGCTTTTTTGTTGATGTCTATCTGGGTGAGTTCATTGCCCTGCGAAAGGTCATTTACAATAAACTCTCCGCTTCCGTCGGTTGTCGAAACCTCGGAGAAGTCCCAGTGCATTGCAAGAGTGTCTCTCTTGGGAACTTGGATAGTTGTAAACTCGGCATCGTGACTATAAGCTTCTTCGCTTGGGTGAAGGCGACCGAAGTTAGATGCGTCAGAAGCGTGTGCTTTTATTTCCTCGTTTGTGAGGTTGTCATACCAGAACAAGGTAGAAGATATTTTTACCCTTGTGTCATTGTCTAGTGATACTGATTCTGGGTTTCCACTACTATGCAAAGCCCCGATGGATATATATTTATCTTTTGCCAATAAAGCTCTGGCACTTACTTCCGTAATGTCAGCCGTAACTAATTGCTCGTCTTCTACGACATCTGCAAGCATCCTAACGCAGTATAACTCTGCTCTGTAGTCGGTCGTAGAGCCCCCAGAAACGACTCCTGAGAGACTTTTCTTAGGAACCAGTCTAACTGCTAGGTTCCACTTTGAATTTTCGTAAACTGACTTGAAAAACTGAGTTTCTAACGCCTGCCCGTCCATCGTAAGAACAAACTTTACATTCTCGGAAGAGGCGTCAGAGTTTTCTTTTACCGCTTTGAGGTCAAATAAATCATTAGCGGAATATGAAGTGGTATACTCTCCAAGATAGGCAATGTGCTCTTCAAGGTTTGTTGGAACATCATACCCTGGGTGGTCTGATGCTACTCTTTTTGGAAAAATAACCTCTGTCTCGAAAGTAAAAGAAAGATGGGGGCTTCTCGATAGACCGACGCCTCTGATATAAGAATTGGAACTTGCGTTCGATGGGTCAGCCTTTGTATAGACGAGACCCTGGTCTCTATCAGCATGGTTAAAATCTACAAACTTCTTCTTTATAGCAGTTGTTCTTCTTGAGTCCTCTAACAGATAGTCTGCTCCGTCGGAGTACATATTGATTTTCAAAAGCTCGTCGTCGATACCAAAGCAACGGATAAGGTTTCTAAACGCTTTCTCCGTACCCTTTGACTTGTAGATATAAGAAAGGTTATTATAAATGTTTTGGTAAATGGTGTTCTTTACATCTTGAAGCTTTTCTTCGAATTTCTCTTGCTCGCCTCGTGAAAGGATTTCTTCAAAAGCACTTGCTTCTGTGAAAAGGTCTGGTACAACCATTCCCGCTGACTCAAGGGTCTTTCTGACAAGTGAGTAAGGCTTGTTCGTCCTCTCCTCTAAAGTGTGGTATTGCACGTCTTTGAGGTTCACGAGTTCCTTGATTTTTACCTGGGCTGAATCGAAGTAACTACTCATTACTTGAGTTAGCTCTTTTGTATTTTGCCCTGAAGTCTCATCTTCATCAATAATCCAAGCAGGCATTGTGTGATAGATACTTGAGCTATTGTTATAGTCGTATACTAGACCCGTATTCATATATAATTTTTTCGCTGAAACGAAGTCTGGATGAGAAGAGTAAATTATAAGGTCTTTTTCTTCTGCTACTTCGAAAAGACCTGATTCGTCAAAGGCTGAAGTTGCAACCCTTGTTGTAGAGGTATAGTTTGTTATCGTGCCGTTTGAAATTCTTCCTGAATAGTCTAGGACTGTGGTATCAATACTTGCGTCACCTGTAACACCTTCATTAAACTTGTAATAAATGCCAAGGTCTACTTTCCTGTTTTCTGTATTATATTTATTATCGTCGGTATTAGTTCCGCCGTTGACGTTAGTGAGCCAATAGCGACCTATCTCCTCTGCTGTTCGAATTCTTTTCCAAAAACGAAACTCGTCAAGATAAAGACCGTTGACTGTGTTTGTTGATGCTGCGGTACCGTTGACTCTAAGGTATGTCGTCTTTTGAGATACTGTACCAAGGTTTGTACCGCTGGTAATTGTGCCTGCAAGAGTTCCGTTCTTATATATCTCTGCTTTTACGTTGGAGCCAGAATTAACGAAAGAGAATGCATAGTGAGCCCAAGTAGTTCCGAGCAAGTCAGTTATTGTTGTTTCACCAGAAACTCCACTTAATCCAACATCAGCGTCGTCAGTATAGACCAGTGAAACCTTATCAGTGGTAGTATTAAACTGAACCTGTATTCTGTTTCCGTTCTCGTTGCCTACAACTACTGGGTATACGTTCCCTGAAACCGAAGCTTCTAGTTTAGCCCAGAACTCAATGGTGTTACCCAGGGTTCCGTCGATATACAGGTTAGAGTTTCTATAAATGGAAGTGTCCCAGATATTTGAATTGCCCTGCTTTACTGGATATTGCTTTGAGAGTTCTTCCTTTTCGCCAGCCGTAATACCTGGTTGGTTGTTTGGACCACCCTTTACTGTAATGGACTGGTTTGTCCCTAGTTTTACGTGTCCTGCTGATTTAGGATAAGCGTTGTCAAGAATCCAAAGGTCTAACTCGGATGAGTCGTGGAACCACTTCTCTTTTTCAGAAAGTGAACCGTCGTATGGGTAAGTTTGATATACCCTGTTGAAAGAGTCTTCGTAGTATTTTTGTGCAGAACCATAGAAAGCAAAGTTCTCTGGCTTTGAGTAATCAACATGAGAATGAAACTTGTTATTTGCCCTTACTACATCTCTTACGAGTTCTGTTGACTCAAGATCTGATTTTATCTTTGCTTCTTGACTTTTGGTAAGAACCTTGTTTCCTTTTTTGAAAAGGTCTTTTGTACTCATTTAGTCCACCCTAAACTTGAAAATCTCTGGTTGTTCTTTCAACTCGCCGTTAATAGAGAACATTACCTTGATTCCGTACATATATCCTTTTTCTAAAAGAGACATATCAAAATCGAAGTAGCTTCCCGAAGCGTCGTAAGAAAGGAGTGTATGCTCTTTGTTGGTTCCTGATGTTCCGATTCCGTATTTGATAACAGTCTCTTCATCTACAAGGCGAATTATCTTGTAATAAGCCTTTTCAACAATTAGGTTTTCCACTTCTTTACTTGCTACTGTATAAATAGTAGGATTCCAATCTTTTGCTCTTGTGTAGAGTCTGAATTTTGCCGTTTCCTCTCTTGTATAGGAAGGTTTCATATTCGTGATGTCTATTCTGTAGTCAATCTCGCCTGCATTGGTCTCGGGTTCTCTTGTTAGAAGTTTTATTGGACCAGTCTTTATCGTGGTTGCACCTGCGGTCCATTTTTCGTATATGGTTGTAGCAGTAACGTCGCTGCCTATCGTGATAGTCGCCTTATAGACTCCCGTCTCTGGGTTTGTGACTGCTGCTGTGCCGATGGAAGTCGCTATCGCTAGTGTGGAGTCTGAGAACAACTCTAAGGCTACTACACCTGTTATAGCTTCTCTTGCACCTGAGACAGTGTTATATAAATACAAACTTTGGACATCACTGGTAGTCAGTGGTGAGGCTTTATAAAACCTACCTCTGTCGTCGCCTGTGAAGCTTGCTTTTCTAGCTTCGATGACTGGTCGCTTGAAGAAGAACTCTGACGAGCGAGAGAAGAATTTCTTTGTGTAAAAGTTGTTCAGTTGTGAGCCGTCAGTTATCGTGGGTGACATTGCAATAAGAAGTCCGTTATCTGTTGCGATAGTCCCATCAAAAATATCATCAATATATGCTGTGATATCTACCTCAAGGTTCTCGGTACCAGTATCAAAGGTTTGAACTACTATTGGTGTAGCGTCAGTAAAGACTGGTGTCGGGCTTGCTCCTGGAGTTGTCCAAGCCGTAGCCGTTGCCGAGTTGGTCCAACTTGCGGCGTCAATGTCCTTGTAAGACTCCATATCCAGTCCGTTGCCCTCAACGAAAGCTGCACCGAGGTGATAAACCTTTAGTTCGTAGTTTCTAGCAAGAGTGAATGGGTGTTCTGCGTTTGTAAGCTTTAGAATAAACTTTGTGTCTGCTGGTGCTGTTGCTCCGCCGTAAAAGGTTGTGATAGCCGCTGTATCAAACTTTACAAGTATTCTTGCTTCTTCTAGTTTATCCGCTGAGGAAGGGCTAGCTTTTGCAGTCTGGTTGTAGATAAAAAATACTTCGAGTGAGTCGGACAGACCCATGTTAGAATCGGTTGCACGAGTTGACAAGTTTTCTTTATATGCGTTGGTGATAGTGGTGTCCGCTGTTGCGTAAAACTTTTTAATAGACATTATACAATAACTCCCTTGATATCAAATTCTGGGAACTTGATTTCGTAGATTACGTTTTTTGGCATTTCGATATATCTGCCGTCGGAGGAGGTCACCTTGTCCAAATTGAATGACACATCCGAATAGGCTCTACCAGCTACATCGCCGTTCTTCTTAGTGACAAATACATCTGTTACATCCAGGATTCCTTCTACGTTTCTAAGTTCTTTGTAAATATCTGTTATAAAGAAAGGTTCACCGATGTCTGGACTTCTGGAAAACCTTTCAAATAGCCTTTCATATGCCGATTCTAGAACTTCGAACTTAGACCTGCCAAGTGCTCCGACTGCAACGAAGTCAATTGACAGGTTTATCACGTTCGCATCTAAAATATCAATTGTGTCGTTTATCATTTTATTTTTTTGTAACCAAGTCTTCACATTCTGTTTCAATACATCATTTGCCCTGGTAAGTTTGCCAAAATTGTTTTCTGAAATCATATACAGGTTCAAATTGCGTTTGAGCGAATCGTTATCTCTCATTATCCTGCACCTTTTGATTGCGCCGAACTTTGGAGGCATCTGGTAGATGAACGATTCATAATCTTGCTGCGTCACTGCCCTGTTTTGTGTTGCAAAAGTGTCTCTTATCCTGTGCCTCAGTTCGTCCGTGTCTGGAACATCTATATCTCCGATTATTGGCTCCTCGTTATCCACTTCCAAGGAGTTGGTGACCGTTGTTACTGTTGATGCGTTTAAACTAGCGATGTCGCTGAATTCCATGTCGTAGTCAGTTGCTCCATTTAGTTGACCAGTCATAATATTGACATTTTCGACAGTATTTACCCTATATGTGATTGTGAGTGTTGTGTTCGATGGTGCTACACCGAATTTATCACTGTTAATCAGCCTCGATGGGTCGAAGGATGTGTCTTGAATATAGTTCTTGCCGTGGATGTCTAGAATGCTCGTCTGAGGTTCAGTAATGAAGTCCTTCGTCACTTCTGAATCGGAACTAGCTCCGAAAATAATCTCTGTGGTTCTTCTGCTTTTATTCGTGATAAATCTTCTTGGGACGACGACGGGCTTCAATATCTCTGCCGCCTGATCTCCCTCATTGTAAGTAGAGCCGTCATTGCCTGTTGTTTTACTTCTATTGACAACCCCCTTGTATACAACGTTTTGACTTAAATAATCTACCTCGAAATATTCATTACCCTCGGCATCGAGGACCGACACTATTTCAGATATATCTGTAGCTTCTAGTGTCAGTTTGTTGAATTTTTTGTATGCTCCAATAGTTGCGAATTCTGTCCTGTATTCTCCAGACATCACTTGACCAAAGGTCTTTACAGCGAAAAAGGTCGGATTTCCTGTAGACTCGTCGACTCGGGCGACACGAACAGAGGAGTTTGCGTTTGCGAAATGTACATCTTGATTCAACATAAAAGATGTACCTGCCGCAGAAGAGAACACTGCTCCCTGCTTAAGAACGGGCATATAATTTTTATCTGGTCCAACTCCTGAAGAAGACACTGGTACTATGATATAGAGTGCCACTGTTCCATAGGAAGAGTTCGCTCCCTTGAACTTATACCCCAACTGTCTACCGAGCTTTAAGATGTTATCATACTCTGTCGCTGTTTCAACAAACGTCTCGTTCGCCTGATAGTCTATATAGAAGGACAAGATATCTCCGACATAAGATACCGTATCAATCATGAGAGAGCCAAAGGAAGCCTCATTGAAGTCCCTGTACGTGTTTGGATAATATCTCTTGATGTAATCAATCAAGTCTGCTTTTATTGTATCAAACTCACGACTTGTGTACTTTATTGATACTGCCCGTTTTTTACTCATTATTGTGATTCTCCGCTATAACCTAATTAGTTGAGGTATTTATTTCCAAAGAAGTAAAAATATCGAAAGGGATAATTCGAAACTCTAAGTTCATATGAATGCCATTTTCATTCGTACCAGACTCATCGAAAATCGCACTGAACTGGACTGATATTACCTCTACAAAGGGCATGTATAGTGCCACCTGCTCTCTTATCTTAGAATCTATCACTCTCTGTGTCTGTTTCGTATTGTTTTGAAAAAGATAATTCCTCAAACCTACTCCGAACTCAGGCTCCATTATTCTTTCGCCAGGGGCTGTTAACAAAATCATTTTTAAATTCTGCTGTACAAGCTCGACGTACTCCTTATTTAGAGCATACCCATCTTGTGGGTCTTTTGCAAGTGGTAGTTTTGGTGACAAGCCTTTAGACATTTTAGGTTCTCCTCCTTATAAATAGAGAGAAGTTATTTATTTCACATTCTTCGGATCTGTAGCAAGTGTAGGATGTTTAACTTCTTAAAAACAGGATCCTGTTCGTACTTCAATCGGGGACGTTACTCTCTTCGTTTTCCTCACTTATAAATAGAGTTTATGTTTTTTATCAGCTATAAACGATTAAAGCTCACTGTGTCTCGTTCGGGAGATGTTAAGATTCATACTAATCCTGTCCTCTTCGATTTTCAACGAGGACCATTGTACAGCAGGATCGGGGAGTAGACTTTCTGGGTTTCTGCCTCCGTTATCGAAGTCTCTTTTGCCAACAACCGTATAATTTGAGCGATTGCTGGTAATCTCCCTCAAAGATGCCCTTATATCAATAAGCTCGTCTTCGAGTTCAAGGATTTGTGTGCCCAAGGCTTGCTTCGGAATTCCTGTGATACTATTGTAATATCCCCTCTGTTCTGGCGTCAAAGAAGCGAGGAGTGCTCGTTGTGCTTCTTGTTGAGCTTCTTGCTCTTCTTCTTGCTGCCTCTCTTGCTGTTGTCTCTCGTTTCTCTCCGTATCATCTAATTGAGCACCACAATGAGGAGGTAGTTTCAATTTTGCACTTGTTATTTCGTCTCTCGCTTTTTTACCCTCGTCAGAATCTGAACTTACGGTTTGTCTTGGTAAGAATATACCCAGACCAAGTGCGTGGTAAGTCGCTGCGGACGGTGTAAGAGGCATAATTGCGGCGGTGAGTGGGTTTGTATTTATTGCGGCTGCTATCGCTGATGTTGGTATATTTACACACGCAAGTTTAGATAAGAAAGATAGTCTTGATGCTAATTTCACGGCTGGGTCGTTTCTTTCTACATATTTTTTGAATTCTAATAGGGCTGCATCACGAGCCATTCTCAGTGCCGTTGCGAAACTAAGTCCCTTGAAAGAATTACCCCAACAAACATCCATTCCGAAATTGAATGAAAAGTCAGTACAAGGTACATCATAAATTCCATTATTATAATCCCACATTTTAGTGAGCCCGCTTGAACCGCCGACTGCTGCGAGTGAGGCATCTTCTTTCTTCCAATCATCCTTTTCTGGCAGTGCCGCATAGAACGATGATAATAAGTTGTCCCTTGTTTCCCCAAAAGCTATTACAACTTCAAACATTCTAGAGGTTGTAGCCATTTCGTGAATAGCTATAGCGGACTCATATTTTTCTATCGGAAAACATAACTTGAAAAGCATGTCTTTTAGAGAGTCGTATTTTTTGTCTGTGACGTCGGACAGAGGAAGTATACATCTGAATTTACCATCTGGAAATTTATACTTAGTGAACCTAGTAAGTTCTCCTATTTCTTCTAATGCTAGTGAAAAAATCTTTCTTGAGTCACCGTTTTCATCATCTACTATTTCATAGACGAACGCATGTTTATCTTTAAAATCAGCAGTATTGCCTGCGAGTAGGCTTATCTCAGTTTCTCTTCCGACGGTAGACCTTGATACCTCGGGGATATTTCGTATGATTTTGTCTCTCGTTGTTGGCTGCCGTTCTCGCATCAGCAACGCATCATAAAAACCTTCAGAAATGTGTGCGAATTCTAAAACAATTAGTTTACTTATAAGCTCATTTCCTTTGCCCATGCCCGTATATATTCTCTCTGCCTGGTTGAGGAACTCATTATAGTATTCGTCAGAATATGCTCTGAGGTTCTTTTCCAGCCTGTTGGAAATATAACTCGCCTTGAAACCTTCGAGCTTGCTGCCTCTACCCTGAAATGCTGTCATCGAGACAATGCCTGTGGACAATGTTTCTACGATGTAGTGCCTGATTGTTATCTTTATACATGCCTTCATTATCTCTTTTTCCAGAGGAGTCATTCTTGGTCTCCCTTCTTCCTCTGGTTGCTCTAAGTCTAGGCAAAGCTCTTCTTGAAAGTTTTCCAAAAGCTCTTTCACTACTTGCTGTATCTTCAATAAATGAGGGTCACATTCTGAGGTTTGTATTGGTCCAAGATTAATGTAGTCTAAGATATACCTAATCCCCTTTGAAGTATCTCCTAGAGGATTCAGATACTTTGAATTGGAGAGCGTATCGAACACTGAGTTTAATACCTTTCCACGAACCTCTTTCAGTATACCCAGAGACTCACTTTGAACTATTTCTTGTATCTGTCTACTTTCTTCGGCGTCGATAGAAAACTCGGAATAAGCTTCTTGAAGGATAGCCGAAAAGAATGACGAGGAGTCTAGCTTCGCCTCTGCTCCGTTTTTATCCTTCAAATATTTTACTTCAGAATCTTCAATTGTTTGTTTGCTGAAATATTCCTCTTCTCCTATTTGAATGACATACCCTATTTCCCTCTTATCTTCGCAACCCTTCAAGGATGGAGCGTCGGGTCCGACAACCGTTCTTATTTCTCCTACCTGTACATTCTGGTCCATGGACTGGTTTATTTCATCGGTTGCCGACGGAGCGAACGAGGCTCCTGGTTGTGATAAGCTTGAGAACGAGCCGACAGGGGGTGATATCGTCATCAATTCATCTCCGCAACTGTTGGTAGATAGTTGTGCTTCCTGTTGAGGTGGTGGTGAAGAAGGTTCAGGATCCTCAACTTCCAATACCTTAAATGTATTTTTATCAATTTCATTTTGAACTAAAACACAAGGGCTTACCTCTTTGAAAACAACTTTCTCAACACCACGGTTTTGCTGTAAGCCCGCTGAAATATCTTGCAAAATAGAATCAATAGAACTGTCAGTTGAGCCTTCTCCACAGCTTGTCGATTCTGGATTTGGGTTTGGGTTATTTATATTTGCAATGTCCCTTGTTTCTGCGAGTGTACCCTCTGCATTGGTGGGAATGGTTATTGAGAAAGCATTGTCAGATAGTGAGCTTAGGAACCGCCACCTCAATGGACTAGCACCTTCATCTTCAATTACGGGGTTCTTATAAAATTGAACAAGCTGTGGAACTGGTTCTCTCTTTGAGACACTAACAAGATCCCTTGGTAAAGGCGCTCCTGTGAATGGATTTTTTATTTTTATTTCGGCGTTTACAGGCGGCTTGGTTTCTCTCTCCATGTACAAAGACTGAGCATACCTTCCACCCTCTTCGCTAAAAGAGTTATAAGTTGGTTTGAAGAGGCTCACCACTGTTGTCTCTAGAACATACTTGAACTGGTCATCCATAAAGGAGGTCTGACCTGCTACTGTATTTCCTTCACTATCCTTTGAACAGAATATGTTAGGTGCTTTGAATTTACCAGAAGCGATGCCCTCGTTCATATCCTCAAGGAACTGTTCGACCATTTTCCTAGAACGATCCCGTTCTCTCTCCATCTGATTCTTTATCTCTTCTTGAGACATTTCTTTATCTGCGAGCAATCTTTCTCGCAATGAAGAGCTTGGAGGGCAAAGGAAATCATCAGATATAAACTCAGCTAAATCATCCACTTCGTCGCAAACAGACAGGTCCATACGTGAGGATATAGAAATAAAGAAATTTATTATCTCTTCTCTCGTATCCAATCCGAGTTCACAGTAAGAGTTATGCAGAAGAGCTTTTACTATTCTCAGAGTTGTTGGGTCGGGACTTCCTCTCAAGAGGTCACAAAGTTCTGATGGAGATAAGAGGTTAGCCAGGTCGTCCAAAATAGATTTTATAAGACCAGCGTCTATTTTACCTGAACCAAATAGGTCATCTATCATTGATTGAAGTTCACCAAAGGGAAAGTCAGGTACTATATTTGCTGGGGTGTTTATCACATTCTTTTTGTCTGGGCAGGCAGATACAAGACTGTTTATCACATTCTTCACCATTGAGGAAATCATGTTGGTTACCATTGAGCCCAGAGTTTTACCTAGTGTTTTAAAGAAAGCATCTGAAATATCGTCTGTGGGGAGGTCATCTGGATACAAGAAATCTGCCGTTTTTGATTCTTCCCAGTCTTTTTTTATTCTGTCATGCTCTCTCTTTAGTACGTTAAAGTCGTTCTGTAGTCTGTTAAAAGATGATATATCGACACCAGATAAGAGGCAACTGGTTGCGTCTAACATTATCTTTCTAAAGTCTACATTGTTTAGAAATGAATCATAAAGAGTCTCTGTACCGTTGCCCAACTGGTCCAGTACTCCCTCATATACATCTGGTTCTACATAAGGGGAACCTACTGATTCTGTTTCTTTACTCCTCTTTTTGTGGACCTTGATAGCCCTATCTGAATTGTTGTAGTAGTTATCTTCCTTTTCTTTTTGTTCTGATGTCTTTACAGGCGGTCCTTCTTTTTCTCCCGCTTCACTTGTCTCTTCTTCACTTGGAGTTATTACAACTTCATCATATTGAACCCAGTCGAATAGAAAGTCTTCCCATGGAGAATCCAATTCCGCTACGATATCTTCTAGCGAAAGCAATAGCCCTTGCGTCCTCTTTGAAATTATACTAAACTTTTGAGTGAATTCTTGTAAACCCTCTTCCAGGTTGTATTTCTTTTCTTCGTTGTCTGGTTGAAATTCTACTATAACAGGTTTCATTTCTGAGTTCCAGTAAAACTGAATTAAACCCTTTCTATTTAGAATACCTTCTTC
>JACKZZ010023061.1_pt1 | contig 16726 bp, 9 predicted proteins | sample 8027871 | NCBI WGS metagenome assembly JACKZZ01 (sample SAMN15724774, study PRJNA655200) | protist metagenome | isolation source: fluorescence activated cell sorting (FACS) single amplified genomes of... | place: USA: West Boothbay Harbor, Gulf of Maine | collected 2000-07-19
ACGAAAATTGTTGCTCAACGAATTGGAAAGAAACCATACTTGGAAAAATCAGAGGAGTTAAGATTGTCCTTGCTTAATCTTTTGAACGCCTTGCTTTCTTCTACTTCATGCTCAAAATATGTCTGCCAATTGCTTGACGTCCTTCGAAACACTCTTCGTGCAGCTGTACTTGATACGTATCCCGACGTGAAAAGCGAAGCGCTCGAAGCCATGATTTTGATCTCTCGCGCAGCTCCAGGTGATGTACACATGCATGCTAAATCTCTCGTGGAGTCAGCGTTGAGTGCAACACGACATCAACACTCAAAGATACGTCAAAAGGCCATCCTAACAGCAGGTGAGCTTCTTCTTTGTTGCAGTGAAGGCTTGCCGTCTATCATGGAGAAGATTGTTTTGCCTTCATTTGAACGTCTTCCGTTTGATGCGTCCTCAAGTGTGAGACAAACTTCTGTGGATGTCGTGGCACAATGTTTGGCACGTCTTGAGAATCGCCACGAATATTCTGCAAATCTATTTCAAATCTTGATGTCGCTTTTGGGCGATGCAACCGAATCCATCTCTCGACGTGCACTTCAAAGACTGGAATGGGTCGCGAAGTATGTTCAAGAGCAGGAAGAGAAGATGACGATGGAGGTAGACGATGAGGATTCTGCTCTTCCCACTGATTTAATGGTCGCTGCGGAAGCAGCCTCGGGAACTTTCGTATCGGAAAAGAAGAATTTTGCTTCATCTGCGTCGTCGTCATCATCGTCACGATGGCAAGACATGACTCTTGCTGAAGACATGTTTCCAAAACCCTTCAAAACAAGACCATCGGATACTCTTCGAGAGTATTCTCGTAAGATGTGGTCGAAAGCACTTCAACTCACTCTTCGAGATCTTGGTGATTGGAGTACAAGTAAGCGATCCTTTGCGGCTCTACAATTTCGATCTATGCTTGTCCTTTGCGAATCTCATTGCACGATTTCTCTTTCGAAAATGTTGAGCTCACTGCGTATGGTATTTCATAATATGATCGACGGACTCGATCGAGAGAACTCCGATATCTGTGTATACGATTGTGCTCGTTTGGTCGGATGCTTCTGCGATTCTCAAGCTATTTTTGATATCGTGTTGCCATGGACAAGAGGTGAAAAAGGATTCTCTTCATCAATGCAACGATGCTCCTCATTAGCACTTTTATGTTCGTGTATCGAGGGATTACATTTAAGATCTGCATCGTCTTTTACACAACAACGACCTTTGAGTCTAACTCAACTCAGAGACGTCTCAAGAATTCTCTCTGATACATCTCTGTGTGACAGCGACGAGGTTCCGTTGAGAAAACAAGTCTTGAGATTACTTTACGCCGTAGTAGATTCTTCGTCTACGCGAGAAATCGTTCAAGCAGCGTTGACACGCAGAAATTCTCAACCTTCTCCTTTAACGAAGGCTGCTTTGGAGACACAGATGTATTTGCTTCGATCAATTCTTCAATTAAAAGCCAAGATGGGTGGTGAGAATAAGAGAATGGATATAGAAATTGCATTATCAAAAGCACATGGCATGAGTGTGGAGGAAATTCATGTCACACATGCTGAAGCTCTCTTGGAAATCGCGACGAGAGATTTGAATTCATGGTCTACAAAAGATGCACATGGAAAGCGTTTGTTTGAGGAAATTCTTCGTCTTCATCCGCAAAGTTTGATTCCTCTCACTGCAAAGATCGTAAACGTGTTCGCTTTAATGCTTTGCCCGGAGAGCGTCGATCCGAAAGTTCGTCTCACTCTTCTTGCTGCGTTGGAAGAGTTCTTGAATCGAAGAGATGATGATGGAGACTTGTTGACACGTTCCATACGACGTCATTCCGAAGTGTTGCTTGAGAAAGTTCTGTTTCCGTCCTTAATCTGGCGTGTTGGAATGGTCGAGAGTACGCTTCGCAAGCTTTCGATGGCTGCTCTTTTAGCTTTGGTATTGAGAGTGGGCTTCGAATCTTTTGATATTGTGACGAAACAATTTCGCGCATCTCAAGGTACATTGATAAGTTGTTTGGAGGATGATGACATCACAACTCGAAGACTTACTTGTCGTGTCATTACAAAAATGTTCGATTTCATCTCGAAATCAAAATCTGCAAGATTATCCTACGAACAAATCAATGATCTATATCCGAAACTCTTGAAACGTCTGGATGATTCACATGACGAAATTCGTAAGGATGCGTGTTCGATGCTGATCAAGTTTTGGTCTTGCGCAGAGAAATTGGAGTACTTTCATGAGACTTGTATCGTATATACACTTGACGTTTTGCTCTTGCATTTAGACGATCCAAACATTGAAATACAACGCTCTGTATTTGAGGCGTGTCGTTTTGCGTGTGAGCGACATCCGAAAAAAATGATCGAAAAAGCTGCAGAATGTCGAGATAAGCATCGTTCACCTGAATTTTGTGATGACTTGATTCGATTGGCTTCCTCCGCGATGGACAAGAGAAAGAAAATATTAGATATGGATGTGGATACAGCTGATCTTGATGACATAGATGTTTAACAGTGCTTTTTTTAAATTCTCGTCTTTCTTACTCTCTGTCTTTTTCTACGAGGTACTTGTATCTTTATCAGCAACACACGAAGCAATCTTTATGTGTGAGTTAAGAGAAAAATTGACGCGGGATATTTCATAAATTGGGATGGTTTACAATATATATAATAATCGTTATTGGATGGAATTACTAGATACAAAAAGAAAAGTGAGTAGATTCTAGCTTTACCACCACACCTTCGCCCCCTCCCTCTCTCTCTATTCTCTAAATATATATATTTATCTAGAAGAATATCCCACCCATATCATCATCGTCGTCATCGCTTCTGTTTAGGTCTTCTAAGTAATCTGAAATTGTCGAAGGGGCACTCTGCATTAAGGAACCATCTGCCCTTCTCGCAATGAAAGGCATCGACGCCGTGCGACTCATGGCAAACGAAAAATCGCTCTCCTCATCTTGGGGTGTTTTTTGAGATGATTGCATACTCGGAGGTCGTTTCCTTTTAGTACTGTCAGGAGGTGATTGTGATACACCTTCCATCAATTCGTATTTACGAAAAGAAATCGGACGTATCGGAGAGGAGGAGGATTTTCCACCCAATCGTCTTAAATCGACCATAGATCTAGAAGCTTTTCCTTTTACACTCTGTTGAGCTAGCGTGTTGATCAAAATCTCTACATCGTCAACATCGTGAACGTAGTGAACTGCTTTACTCGGCTTCTTACCCACCGTACACGTAAATACTCTGTTGCTCGAACGTGAACTTCCACGTGATTTTCTCAAAGCCGTAAACATGGTCTCATCCGAGGAGTCATCACCAAGACATAGTACGAAATCCACAGTCTGTCCAGATCGATTCTCGATCTGTTGCAACAAATGCATCGCAGCTGCACCTTTATTCACATCTCGTTGTCTTACCTCGACATATCCCTTACCCTCCAATATGTCCACAGCAAAATTTCTTAGAATTGGTTTCAATTGTACAATCATGTTCGACGCCTGAATTGCCGCAAAGTCAGAATCGGCATTGGAGTGATCCCACACCATCGCCGATGTCTTCTGCTCGATTCTCGATCCCATCGTTCTTTGTTGATATACTTCCATTATGTTTCTCACGATTGCAATCCAACTGAGATCGATCTTAAAATCTGCAAGTAGCATTCGCCATTGTTCCTTCTTGTCCGAATAAATTGTTGTGGAATCACCACCATGTCGAGGTGTGACAATACCCTTGTTCTTCACACCACGTTTATAGAAAAATCCATGCTCTGCAACGAAATTTACACCTATGTAATCATGAAACGCGTCGTCCAAAAATTCAGTCTCAAGACCAGACAAAACAAATACGTGCGTTCGAGGATCTCTTGCGAGAGTCACAAGATTTCGTTTCATCTGAATACTTGGTAGAACCAAACGTTTTTCGCGAATCACACGAGACTCGAATGCATCGTCTCTTCTACCTTCCAAGTTGTACGGTGCGATCGTGCCTCGAAAATCTAAGAACAAAACTCTTTGCTTCGCATGTCGCCACGAAGTACATACCGTCTTGGTTTCCAGATTGGAAAATCCCTCTGCCTCAGCGACTAATCGAAATCCAAGACCCAAACCATACCCTTTGAACTTAAACTTGTCAGCTCGTTTACGACATCGCTTCAAATCAATCAACATTCTGTACACCCATAGACTCATCGGAGTATTCGCAATGAAACGATAGGAATGCGAGACACGTCGTTGTCTCTCCGAGTCAGACATGGAGAAGCAGAACGTAAAGGCTCGAATAAGATCTTCCATTTTCCATGGATTCACAAACATGGATCCATGAAGAACATGAGAAAACGTGGAAAACTCAGACGCAATAAGAGCCCCACCAGAGTTTTGACGTACATAAACGTATTCCAAAGGATAGAGATCCACACCCTCACGTACCTGTTTGAGAAGGGCAGGTATGTAGGAAGGAAGATGATGGGAGAATGAGTGTTTTTATTTATTACTTTCTTGAATAGAGAGGAGAAGAAGAAGCATGAGAGAGAGAAGAGTAGAGAAAGGTACGCACAGGAGTGTTGAGAAAGACGTCAGCCATACTGTACAAGAGAACTCGTAAACTTGTTGGAAGAGGAGGCATCTTGACGAATTCGTACGTGCCGGGATGAAGCGCGTTGACATTACCAGCGAGTTCTTGAAGTCGTTTCAGTCTTGCACTTTCGTCATGATCAAAAGAAGCGGAGTTTTTTTGAAACGTCACATCTTCTCGAATCGCAATATCAAGAAAATAAATCTGACCTCGATATTGTGGCATGGTTTCCAGTAATCTACGAGCAGCGACCATTCTCAACTCATGACCCATCAACTCATCTCCTAATCGACCCAATGAAAGCAAAAGCATGGTCTTTCTTCCTGTTTCCTTCTGTTGCTGTTTCAACGCATTCATCCACTTCAAGACTGGATTGATTTGATGGCTGATTCGCTCATTTGCCTCGATCGTCTTGACTAATTGTTGATTATCAGAAAAACAAAGATCTTTGCTATTATCGTCCTTCACCAAGTATTTGTTTAATCGTTCGAACTCGATACAAGGATGAGACACAGCGATGCGCACTTTACGTCCTTGCAATGTGACTTGACAACATCCTGTTCTCTTATCGATTTCATGAGATAATCCCATTATACGTCTGCAACATGCTTGAAAGTGTCGAACCGATGCGTATTGAGCAAAGCATATTTGATCTGCATTTAAAATACCTCGCATCAAATCCTCTCGCATGCTCAAGGTTCGAAAAATTTCCGAGGAAGGAAAAGGCATATCAAAGTATATCCCGGTTGTCGCAGTAGGAATCTTACGTGCTAAAATTGAGGGTAAGATGAGAAGATGATAACTTTGAATCCAGATCATATCACCCTCGTTGTGTACTGCAACGATGGCCTTTGCGAACTCATTGCACATTGATGTGTACCTGCGGAGCAAAGGAACAGTATGTGTGCGTGTGAGAGAAGAGACGAAGAGAAATCTAAACTTCCAATCCAACATCCTAAACGTACGCTCTCCATATTTCCGAATGGTTTTCCTTCTTCCAAAGCCTCGTGGGGAATTTGCCGTACGGATCGTACACATTGTGAATCACGGGTCTCAAGATCTCGCTGCAGAACACGTGATGACGTCTCATGATCTCAGAGCTAGGCCATATGGGAACACATCCGAAACTCGAGAGAATTTGTTGTAATATTACTCTATCTTGAGCTGAAATGTTTTCGTTTTCCATTCTGTCCGATTGATGTGTGGAGATCCTGGGCATTCCAATCCATTGAACTCTCATCTTGGTCGCTCCGACGTGTCGAGGACTTCCCGGTTCTTCCTTATTCTTATTCGTTTGCTGTCTTACACAATCCAAAGAGTATCCCAGTTCTGTAACTACATTCAAATCTTCATCATTCCATTTCACAAACCATCTTCCATCTTGCTCCTTTCGAATGACAAGAGGTAAGATTCGTGCCACGATCACGACTCCGTCTTTTCCATTCAACTGTATGGTTGAAGTCGAGCTTCGACCAAAAGAGGAGTTGCTAAATCCTCTGGAACGTCTAGATGTAGGTGAAATTGAGCCGTCATCACGATTTTGCTCACGTCTCAGAGCTGAATTTTGAATCGATTGCTGTCTAGTCTTGGAAACAACGTGTTGTATGCCTTTCTCTTTCCGTCTGGGAAGAGGTGCAAAGGCGACGCGAGGAGAATTTGACGGAGTGTCACTATCTGTCATCGAATTCGATCGCTCATCTTTCGAAAGTCGAATTCGTCTCTTCTTTTTGTTTTTCGACGAAGATATGGCCATTCCATTTGAAAGCGTATTCGTAATCGTCTCCGCGCTTGCCTCGATCTCGTCTTCACCGTGAACCTCCGACGCGCTCGGCACGAAAGATTCCCCGGAATTTCCCCATCGAGTGAATTCACCACCTGAGAAGACAGCGAGACGATAAGAAAGATCTTGACCAATACTTACTTGAAGAGGTTTTCTTAAATGCCAAACAGGCCTGGATTACGAGTTTGTTCGGGGGGGAAAGTAAGAGAAAAACATCAATAAATAAAATGTACCAAGATTCTTTTGAAGTCACCAACGACAAACCGAGGTTAACATTTCCATCTCCTAATGCTGTATGATCACCAACAATCACAACAGATTCTCCATATCCTACATCAGCAATTACGCTCCATGTTACAGAAGCTAGACCTCGTTGGGACTGTGCGTGTGTGATTCGCGTCATCGTCGGGTTGAAAAAAAAAAATGAATTGAATTCGTTGGAAGAAAAATAAAAGTACTGAAACGTACCATATTGCTGATACTTTTTTCGTTTTTCTTTCTTTTCTATTAAATAGAAATAAAATATATATTTAAGGAGAGAACACAGACAAAAAAAAACGTCTCTTCTATTTGAGGGTGTGTTCTTGAAATCTTGGGGAGTTCCGAGCAAGGGTGTGTGTGTCACATGTAACTTAGATGTATAATGTATAGATGTATGTATACCCATAAAGTATTGTATTGGTTTATTATAGATGGCATTTTTTTGTTTTTCAAACACAAAAAAAGTCAATGAGGTCTTCGTACTTAGGACTTCACACAACTTCTCGCTTTACGTTGCTTTTGCAATCGTATCTCTCTTTGAGAAAGACCTTCTTTGGAAGTGGTATTCGTCTTGAGTCGACCCATGTCGTTCTCGATTTCACCGTTCCAGCACATTTTTCCATCATCACGTATAGAAATACCGTTCATGTTACGTAATTTGTGAAGAGTTTTTTGCCACAATGAATCTCGATCTTCTGCTTTTGGATATTTCTTGGAAATAGAAACAAAGTAATGTGAAAGAATATGCTGCTGAATCTTCTCAGTCTCAATCCATGGGTCATGTCCACCTCCACATGAATTCAAAAGTTTTACGTGTTGAAGCATTGCTTTAACTACATGACTCAACTCCGTTTCTACAACGCATTTTTTGCGGCGTTGTACGAGTAGGATTGTGAACGACAATACTAACAAAGCAAGACCAGTCGCAATATAAGATACATCATCGACAACGTCGATGACCGTCCGAACGAGCCCAAACGAAAACACGAAAAAGGTAATATCTTTCACCCACGTTCCCGTCCCTCTCATCATTGCCATCAATCCAGAAGATCCCTTCTCTCTCATAAAAATTGGCAATATTTTTCGTAGCAAAGCAAAAAATATCATCGTGAGACCCATACTCTCAAAAGGAACGCTTCCTACATGTCCCGAGAGAAGACCACACGTAACGATCGTAAACGAACATAATTCTGAAGCCCCGAGTCGACTTCTACTCGTATTATCGAATAGATCGTACGAATTTGGACTGGGTAGTACTAATTCCTTAGGAATATCATCTATATCACCCAACTTTTTCGATAATTCTACGGAATCCTTGAATAGATCCTCTACAACTTCCGCTTTTAACGTGTTATCCTTTTTTCGACGTCGCTCTCTCGCTAATCGTTGTTTCATCAACCGTCGATCTCGAGCAGACATTTGTTTTTCACAATCGAGATTGTCCTTCTTATCTTTCTTCCACATACCTGTCACTTTATTCATACGTTCTTCACTTGAATTGAGGACATTGAGACGTCGAGATTGAGCCGTTTCGACATACATTTTTCCAACCCCGTGTATAATTGCTACAGCATGTTCGGCTTATGTTCTTATCATTTACATCTATACATTTATACATCTATACATTTTTTTTTTTCGGTTTCTTCGTTTCTTCAATTAGAAGTCATAAAATGTCTGATCACAAAGACGATGTCAATAGTATATTTCGATTTTTAGCAGAGAGAGCACTCAGTGAGAGACCATGTGCGGGAAATCATTCATTATCATCCTTTTTTTTGAAATGTTTGGAAGGAAACAACTCCCCAAAATCGATATCGACGACGAGAGAAAAAGAAATGAGCGATAAGGAGTACGGAGAGACAATAATTACACCTTACTTGGAACCATTGATGGAAGCTGCGAAAAAGTCATCCCCTGAAGACGTTATGGCATATGTGAAGACTTCTATTAGAAGAAAATCCTTATCATCGAGTAACAAGATTTTGAAGAGTAAGAGTGTGTTGCAAAACGTTTCGAAGTACGTGATTTCGAATACACCATCAAAGTCTTCAAATAGCATTGATGATAGTAGTAGCAGTAGCAGTAGCAGTAACAACATTCTCACCAGTATAAAAGGAGGATCATGTGATGAACTTGACACACTAATTCTTGATGCTTCAAAGAAGAGAGATGCTGCTCCTTCCTCTGGAGGAGGAACGAAACTCGGGTTATCTCTTGATCTCAGTGCTTCCACCATGAAAGGAGGTAAGAAACCTCGAATGGCACATCCAATGTCGTGTCCACCTATGTATCTACTCAAGCAGCGCAAGAAATGGCCTGGTACACCAATGCCGATGATGCTGGAAAAGAATCGCGAAGTCGCGGTCAAGAAGTCCTCAAACAACATCAAGGCACCTCCGATCGAAACCAGAAGTGAGAACTTGAATTTTATAGGATTAACAATACCATCTTGGAAGAAAAATGCTGCAAGTGGAGATATGACTTTACGAGATCGCAGCTTTGGCCGTGAAAAAAATCACAAGAGAAGTGATGCGAAGCGTTTAGCTCGAAGTATTCTTCTCGAAACGGTAGGAGATTGGGAGATATACGCAGATACGAGTAAGAAGTCCAAGTTCTATCGAAACACAAAGAATGGAGATATTCAGGACATACCACCTCGTGGTCTCAAGGAGACCGAGAATATTTCGTTAGAAGGAATTGATGGTCAGTTGGCACCTCGTCTTGACGAGACTAGTAGAGAACAAGAAGATGATTATAAAGAAGAAGAAGAAGATGAAGAAGAAGCAGATATGGATCTTAATGACGGGAGCAGCAGCAGCGAGAACGACAATACAGATGATGCTTCTGATAGCAATGCTGAGTTGTTAAAGAATCAAATGGCCAAAGACGATAAAGAAAAACAAGATGAGGATTTTACGAATGATAACATGCTAACATCATCATCTTCTGATGATGACGAGGAGGCAGAGGAGAGTGATGGTGATTGAGAGGGAAAGTGTATAGATGTATACTAGATGCATAGATGATAAATAAGATTTTTGATATTTTTTGCCTGCCTGCCCGTTTCTGAGATTGAGAGATGAGAGAGATTTGAGAGAGAGGTCCGAGGTCCGAGGTGAGAATCTGGATTCAAGGTTCAAAAAAAAAAGATGTCATCAACGTCAAAAGAAGTTATCTTTCAAGTTCGAGCAAAGCATACATATGATGCAAACCAAAGTGATGAACTCTCTTTCAAAGGAGGAGATATCATTAATGTTTACTCCAAAGGTGAGGGAGACGGATGGTGGCAAGGTTCGATTGTGGGCGCCGCTGCCGCCGAACCTCGACTTTTCCCCAGTAATTATGTGAGAAAGATTCCATCTACGCAAAAGCGTAAGTATCACAATCTTTTTCTTCATAGTTATAAACTTTTTTTCTCCTCACACGAAAGCTCAAATCTCAATTTACCTTCTTCAACCCCCGAACAGCTGCGAAACGACCCGTTCCCCCTGATATCCCCAAAACGTCGACATTGAAAATAAAGATACAAGATCGATTGGATGAAATATTAAAAATAGGTAAACCTTCAACATATCTCGAAGTTAAAACTATAATCATTGAGGAGTATGGAGAAAGTGCATTCGAGAGTTGCAAGAAAGATGTTCAGATGAAACTTAGAGATAAGTCGAAAGCCCCGAAAACGAATTCATCCTCTGGCGCTTCGTCCTTGGAGAAACAAATGTTCAAGAAACAAAGGAGTGATAGCGTGTTCAGTTTTCAACCCTCATCGGAATCAAGAAAGTCTATCAAACTTTCTCCTTCTCAAATATCTGCAGTATCAGAAGCTGCAAGACGTGCTTCGACGCGTAGAGAATCTTTGGAGTCGAAGATACGCCCGGTTTCAACTCAAAGCGGTGAATACTCAGATTCGCCGATGATAGCACCCCCACCAACACCAGATATACCACCACCTGATATAAACGTACCTCCTGGTTTGCCACCAACGAGTACGCCAAGTTCTGGGAAAGAATTGACTCGTCGTGCTCTCACGGGAACACCGCCGAGCAGAAGGGTAGTGCAGGGAATCTCAAAAACTCCAACACTACCTCCCAAGAAATTGAAGAAAGACACGTTGAAAACACCGGAAACGAATCCAAAATTATCGGAATGGGTTAACCGTGTAGCTACGCGATACTCGTGTACTGTTGCTTCTGCGTTTTTTGCATTCGGTGTTCACTCTTCGATCGTACGATCCATACGAGAAAAGTTCGGAGCCAGACCGTCATCCAGACATCGACACAAATTTCCAGAAAGCGAAGCTGCTCGTATTGTGTCTCTTCACGCAAGACCACCCCTTCCCATATCATCTTCAATCGAAGATGCCGTACGTCGCTTACCTCTGACACCAAGGATAAAGCTGTGTGCATTTCCTTCTCTGACTTCAGAGGAAGTCGTGGAGTTGAAACCTCACATCTCGAACGATATTCCATCTCGTCATGAGATGTACGTATTTGATTTCTGTGCATCTCATGCATTGTATTTTTTTATTCACTCTCTCTCTCTCTATCTATCTCTCTATCTATCTATCTATCTTGCTTGATCTCATCTTCCTGAACGTCCGAATCTTTCCATCCCAGATATCCCCGAAAAGGAAAAAAGAAAGCAACACCAAAAGCTTCCGAGTTTCATACGTTTACAGTATCGGATGTAAACAATCGACGCATACGAGGAGGAGTATTGGTTTCGTACGATCCAATATCGATTGTTCCATGTGCAGAATACGTCGTGGGTTCGAGTACGATGTGTAATAAATTCCTAGAATACATTGAAAAGGAAACAAGATTTAGTTCTTTGACACCAGGAGTAGACATCACATCGGCGGAACATTTTCAAATCTTCCGAGTCTTGAAAGATGCTATTGATTCGAATCGTACGTGCTCGCAGCGCTACACAGCTGCTCAAAAAGTTTGCAAGGCACTTTCTGGAGCAAGAATCACGGGAAAATCCTCATCACCAAGAAATCGTTTGTTGAGGAAAGCGAGACCGTTGACCACGAAAATTTCCAAGACGTCCATGAAACGTCTTCACGCGTATCACAAAAAAGGATCTCAGGACGATTTATTTCTGAGAAGTGCTAGCGGATATGAAAGCACAAAGGATTCTTCTCCAACAGAGAAACATCGTAGAGACTCGAGTGTTCGAAATGATTTAGAGAAAAAAATTCAAGAAATGTTTGGAGCCGGGGCTTCGAAAACGACTCGAGGGGCTTTACGCATGCTCGCAGCAGATCATACAGCATCTGATCAGGAGATCGCGAGTCACGTCAATGTAAAAGACATGAGTCCGATAACTTTACTTGCGATTCAATGTATCAGATTTCCAATGTGTAAGGAATCACCTCTTATCAAATTATACGAGAGTTTGAGGAAAAAAATTGAGTATACGATGAAGAAATGTTCTTCCTGTCATTTGATTTTTCAAATTCCCCGTGCTCTTGTCTTGATGGGTCCGTTCCCTCGATATGGTTCCATGGAACGTGTTTTGAGTGATATCAACGAGTATGTTCGAGTTCGATTATCCTCAAACTCCTCTGTTCGCGTCATTGCTTCAGATCTTGACGATATGTTGAGAAGACTTTTGTGGCAAATTCCTCCACCCTCACGAGGTCTGTGGCGTCTCCACTTCAGACTTCGCCAGGGCGGTCAACTCATCTCTATCGCAAGATCACCTTGCAACGCGCTTCCGGATGGTATAGAGATTACTTGTCTGGTCGCACTTCTGTTTCGAAAACTCAATCCAAGAGACCTTCTCTTGGTGTTCGGAGCTGTTCTGATGGAGGAATGCGTTGTTTTTGCTTCGAATGACATGAACATCAGTGCTGCATGCACAGAAGCGATGCATTCGCTACTCTATCCTCTCGTATGTCGTGTACCATTCTTCACGACTTTTCCTGATCAACTACGAAGTCAAATTTTGAAATTCAAGAGTTGCCTTATTGGTGTGACGAACAAGACCTTGGCAGGATATTCTGAGAAAGATCATTCATCCATATCGAAACTCTGTCTGGTTGTACATCTCGACACGGGTCGCTTGGATCTTCCCGAACAATTTTCTCAACGTCTCATGAATTCCAAAAGTTCTCACAGAAACTCAGGAAATGTTGGAATGTTGAAGATTTCGGGTGTCGGTAGTATGAGTCACGACTCCTCCGTGGACGGACCACGTGTCTTACCCTCCAAGATTTACGACACATTGTATGTGTATTCTTTTTTTTTTGTTCTATCTTTCTCCCCTTTGTATTTTAGGTCTCAATCACTCACACACTCAAACACACACACACACACACACACACACACATTCATTGATTCACAGATATGCTGCGATACGACGTGCAGCATCCATGAATTTTTCTATTGATAGCGTAAACGCAACAAGAATCATATTTGCAAGAGAAATATCTCATATTTTGAGACCTCTTCAATCTCTCATAGAGCAGGATGTTTGCATCGTGGCGTACGATAAGAAGTCGGGAAAGATCTTTGAGGATGATGCTGGATCGAATTCGGTAACTATGAAAACCAAGCCGCTTCGTAGAGGTAACAGTCACAAAGCGATGAAACTACTTGGAAACAACTCAGTGTCAAATGAGGGAACATATCTCTCTCCTCCTCAACGAGAGGCTCTACGTATGATTCTCTCATCATACACGGATAATAATAATCGTCGTACTGTGTATCATCGAAGATCGGGATCATCAAAAAACGAGGACGACGATTCGATATTTCCAGATGCGTTTGCCAGATCAAATATGCTGAAAGATTTTCTAAACGAATATCGCAACGCATTTCAAAACTCCTTAGAAGTGAAAGATGGCAGTCACAATCGTTGGGCTTGGGATTCCGCATTTCTTTTGGTTTCCCATGCAGATCGTAACGAAAATACTTCCTCACCCGATCTTACAAGGTTGGGCTCTTCGAAAACAAATCAACGTCATCCATGCGGATCAGGTCTTGGAGGTTTCGTCTCTGACACTTCGCGTTGTACGATATGTGATTACTACTTTCCAACTCCAGGAGATTTTGGATTTCCTCTTCATCCTCATCTTGAATCCATCGATAGCAACGACACCGACACCAACGAAATAGGCGAGTCCAAAACCAAGGAAATCGTAACATCTTCATCCATCTTTCTCGAGATCCAAGAAGTGACAAAATTTCCAAAGGATCTCGTCTCCACTTTCACGACGCTACCTCAAGCACCTCTCACTGGTGCAGACAAGCAGAGATGTTGGGAATCATTGAAAACATCAAGCGAATCATTAAAACTCATGATGGCATGTTCTCCGAGGCTCTATAGATGTTGGGGTACGAAGCAAGTCTCGTTCGATGTGGGACATCACATTGTGTCTCGAGCCAATGCACTGTGTGTTCAAATGAACGAAATGTTTACTCGTCTACATGATGGCATGGAGGATGGTGTGGAGAAGTGGAGAGAATTCGCCACAGAAATCAAACCTGGAACTCCTACCATGCCTGCTCGAACACCCACTCGTGGTGTCGCGAACGCCGAGATGACTATTCTGAGAGGTTTGAGGACTTTCATGAACTCTTTGTTCTTGGGCTCGGCTCAGAAATTCGCAGCTTGTCTTCAGGACAAAACAATCATGCCTATTCAAGTTCTGTGCAACGAAACCGAACAAATCAGCAAGAAACTTGTTCAAGAGCTGGGAGAGCAGGGTACGTACATATGGAAACTTAAAGCAGGTCTAGAGAAACGACGTCAAGATGCATTTGCAGGACGGTTCAGAGAACAATGGCTAAGGAGACAGCTTGAGTTTCATTCAGATAAATACATTCGAAAGAGACGTTTGCAAGTTCACGTTTGCTCCTGGAACATCAATGCTCAAACCGCAGATGAAATTGAGTTGGATGATTGGTTAAGACCTGATCATTTCTCCGATTCAGCTCCCGACATCGTCGTCGTGGGCTTTCAAGAAATGGTAGAGTTGAACATGACGCACGTCATTGTGGACAACAAGGAGGCAGATGAGCGGGGTCGATACTGGACGAGGAGAATCACGAACGATTTGCAACGTTTATATCCTACATGCCCTTACAAGCGAGTCAAATCGAAGGTCATGGTTGGGTGTTTCGTTGTGGTATTTGTTGCGAAGAAACATGCAAGTGCTGTTCATTGTGTATCTGCATCAAGTGATTCTACGGGATATGGTGGAATTTTGGGAAACAAGGGTGCGGTAGCAGTAAGAATGCAACTCTACGAGAGTACACTTGCTGTGGTTTGTGCACATCTCGCTGCTCATCGCAAGCACGTGGAAGCTCGAAATTCAGATTTTGCTCATATTCGAGATAATCTTACTTTCAAGTTCAGAGCTCCAGTCACAAATGTGGATCAGCTCATGGGAGTGGATAATCGCCAGATCGGAAAAGAATCTTACGTCGGAGTGAATACCAACGAAACACCGTCCTTTCGAAGTCTCTTGGGCACGACTTCAGGTGATGCTTTGATGGAGAGATGGCCTCCTAAGGGTACGTTTGGAAGTTTATCCAGATCTCGTTTCGAGACGGAGGATCAATTTGATTCTGGTTCCAGGACACCTTCATCTCCTTTGTATGTACCTCAAGCTACGGGTGAGGAGGAGGAGCTAGAGAGATCGATGCTTGATCATGACACGGTGATATTCTTTGGAGATTTGAATTATCGCATCACGACGGAGCTGTCTAAGGACACTGTGCTCCATCTTGCCAAGGCAAACACGAAGCAATCCTTACAAGAACTCAAGGAGCACGATCAGCTCAATATCGAGAGAGGGGATGGACGAGTCTTTCAAGGTTTCTCGGAGGGTGAACTTCATTTTCCACCAACATACAAAATGCAACTGGGTGCAGGAATTTACGAGGAGCGTGAGGGTAAAAAGTTAAGAGCACCAGCCTGGTGTGATCGTGTCTTGTGGTATTGCTCTCATACTTCCGATTTAGACGCGTCTTTGATTCAGAGTGCAAAGCACAATAGACGAGGATCGTCCTCCGCATCGATGCAACATGTACAACTCTTGGAGTACGACAGCGTACCTTCTTTGAAGATTAGCGATCATTTACCTGTGTATGCAGTACTTAGTGTGGAAATCAAATCTGAAAAGCTTCAATCCAAATTGGATACGTTGGAGTTGATCAGTACGCAACTTGCAAAGTGGGAAAAAAACCTTCTTCCAGAAAGAGAGGCTGCACGCTTGAATCTTCAGTGGGAAGACATGAGGCAAGGAAGAAAATCTGCTAAAAAGGCAACTGCAAAGGAGCAAATCGTGAAGACAGATTTGAACTTTGGATGGAGCATTGCAAATATATGGTACGTTGTCTCTCTCTTTCTCTCCTACTTCTTCTTCTTCTTCACACACATACAAACGCAAACACCTTCTATCTGATAGGTACGGAACACCATGCTCGATGGTGTGTCTGGATGCCATATTAGGACGCCTCCGAGAACATCATCGAGATCAAATGGACAGAATAATCAAATCTCTCTCAAAATCATCGATGAGTTGGATCGAATTTTGCAATGCGGTACGAAAATCTTCAGAAGCACTTTTGAGTGTTCAAAATAGTGTGCTTCCTTTGAAACTCGCAAACGACAGCGAAAGAGCTTACAATATGTATAAAAACAAGCCTTTGGAATGGTTGGAGATTGAACTTCGCACCGCAAGACAATCCAAGGTAGCAATCGAGACGATTGCAGATCAGCTCTCAGGTTGGATCAATCTTCTCAGTGAAATTCGAGCTCAACAAATGCACTCATCCAGGACTCGATCGTCTGCAGTTGGAGAAAGTATTCAAATCACGCTGAGTAGTCAGGAAAGCATGCATGGCGAGGCTCCCGATTTGTGTGCAGCACTTCGTAGCTCAACGAGACTTGTGGAGGCTGCTCCGAATGCAGTTGCAGATTTTTTGGGCGCGATATCAAATGACGCACGAAAGAGTGTATTGTCGAGTATTCATACGGAACTGGACAATCTGAACGAATTGTTGATTGAGACCTCTCGGCAACTGAAGAAAATGCAATTTGAACACGAAACAGTGAGCGAGCGTCTTCAAGATCACGT
>JACKZZ010008015.1_pt1 | contig 16720 bp, 14 predicted proteins | sample 8027871 | NCBI WGS metagenome assembly JACKZZ01 (sample SAMN15724774, study PRJNA655200) | protist metagenome | isolation source: fluorescence activated cell sorting (FACS) single amplified genomes of... | place: USA: West Boothbay Harbor, Gulf of Maine | collected 2000-07-19
TAAAGGCTGCGAAACGCGACCCGCAGGACGTGCTAGCGGCTCTGAACGCGCAGCTCGAGGAGTTAGGAGGCGCGAGCCTCGCGTCGAAAGTAAAAAAAATGCGGTCGAACGTAGCCTCTGAGCGGGGGAGCATTTCTGGGCTGGGCATGAAGTACATGAGGGACCAGATGGGTGCACACACGGAAACGGTGCAGTCCGGCCCGCGGGCCATGCGCCAGCTGGCCAAAAACCACCCCGAAATGGAAGTTCTGCCTGAGAGAAGCGAAGCGGAAGTCCAAGTTCTGCCTAGAGAATCCTCCAAGCTTGTAAATAGTCTTAATAATGTCAAAGGCGGGAAAACCCACCAAGTTCATATGACGAGCCAGGGGAAGGTCCGCAGAGACGAAAACTCTGCCACGAGTAAGGTCTACAACCAAAAGATGGCAGTGGTGGGGGGATCCTCGGGCTCCAAGGCGCGGCCGCAGCAGAAGCCCTCTTCTACAGCACCCTCGGGAGCGTCCAAGAGCAAACCCTCGGTGTACGAGACGAAGCTGTCCGCGCAGGTGCCCGAAGTGTTCGACAAAGAGCACGCACAGCGGCTTCTGCACGAGGCGGAGCTGCGAAAGAGGGGGGCCGGATCATCCGCCCCCACAGGAGCTCCCCCGGTGGCGAGAGGAGCCCCGGCGGGCGCCGCGCAGCGGGCGCTTTTGGATACTGCTGTGGAAGTGGAAGCCGGGGCTGGAGAAGCGGAGTCGGCTAACCTTGAGGTGCGCAAGGACGCCATCGGGAAGCACTACGATTTACGGGCGGGCAGCCTGGGGAAACAGTTCAAGGCCGTCGCGGTGGGGGACATGTCCGCCTTCCTCGCCAAGCAGAAGGGCGAGTCGGGGGCGGCGTCTGTTTTGGACGAGGCGCCGGGGCGTGCCGGGGCCGCCCCTCCTCTGGGTGCTTCTGTAGCAACTGGCGGCGGAGCCGCGTCCGCCGCGGACGCGGAGCTTACGGCTCAATACTACCTGCACGCCGGAAACGCCGCGGGAAAGCAAGCGGCGGAGAGCCGCGTGAAGGAGCATGAGTCTGCCGCGCGCGAGCTTGCTGCGCTGTCGGAGCAGATGACTTCGGTCCTCAAAGCCGAGGAGGAAATGGCTGCCGCCTCGGGTGGCTTCGTTGCGGAGGAAGTTGTTAACAATCTTCCTCTCGGGGCGGAGGGGCGGAAAAACACAGCCGCATTGAACGCGCGCGTGGATGCCATAGTGAGGGATGCGTTGCGCGCGGAACAGGAGGGGTCCGGCGAAGCGGGGAATGCCGGCGAAGAGGGCCACGAGCTTGATTCCGATTCCGAAGAAGGCGCAAACTCCGAGGAAGGCGCCGTGGCGGTTCCCGACGCTGGCATTGGCAACAAAGAGGAAGGCCGCGCGAAACTAAGCAGCATGTTGCACACATTGGAAATAGACGACGAAGAACGCCAGCGGATGCAGGAACTGAAGAAAGAAACGGACGAACTGGTCTCGCAACTCGAACCCGTCGAAAAATCCTTTCAAGTCGTGAAGAAGAGGCCTCTATTTCGCGAGGAAGAAGAGTTTGAGACTCCGGAGGATCAGGATGTCCCTGACGATAATGCACCGCAAAAAATGTCCTATGAAGAGCTGGAGCGACAGCTGGCCCTGGCGGAACAAATGATGTTGGAGTCCAATGAGATAGTAGCCGGCATGGGGGAACCATCGGCGCGTTAATGACTTTTACTTATAAAATATACTAGAAATTGAAACTTCAATACAGAGATTCAAATATACGAACTGAAAAGTTGGTTCAGCACCAAAGAACTTTTTTTCGAAATGTGAGCGTCAGCCTTCGCGGAGTTCGACACGGCTTCGTCCGCTTGACAAACGTGTGGGAAAATCTCGGTATACATAACAAATTACGCGTTTTTGTCTTTTGATCGTGATCGTACTAGCGCTCTGTTTCCAGATTTGAATTTCAACACTAGTCGTACACAGTAGTCACTAGTACACAGTAGCTGTGAAGGTCTTGTTGTACAGTAGCTCTGGAGATTGCGGCGAGGGAATGGGGCGGGATACGGAGGACGAGGACTCGAGCCTGGAGATGATTTTGAAGAACGTGCTAGAGTCGGGCGGGAACCCGAACTTCTTGTCCACGGAGGACCTCGGTGAGCGGCGCAGTTTGCTGTTTTTGTGCATCCAAGAGGCGGTGCAGACGGAGGATTTTGGGAAGGTGGATTTGTTGCTGTCCAGCGACGCCACCGACCCCAGCCTTCGATACGAGAAGACGGGGGCGAACTGCTTGGATCTTGCTGTGGAGCATAAAAACGTGGATTTGGCGCGCAAAATTCTGAGAAAGAAGCCGGGGATCGTGGACGACAAGTCTCCGCATAAGAAGGTGGCGGCGTTGCACTCTGCGGTCTACCAAAACGATTTGGAGATGGCTGCGCTCCTCCTGCTGTACCAAGCGAACCCGAACATCACGGACCGCTTCGGACAGACCCCTATATTCTTTGCGCAAACGGAAGGCATGGCCGCACTTCTACTCGATCACAATGCTGACGTCTTGCACCTGAGCGAGAAGGGCCAGTGCGCGCTGCACGTAACAGCGGGGTCCGGGAATCGCGATGCGCTCCGCTTTCTTTTGAAAAAAATTCCCGAATGTATCGACCTGCAGGATGAGAACGGCCGCACGCCGCTGCACGTGGCCGCCGGAAAGGGCTGGGACCACTGCTGCGCCGCTTTGCTGGATTACGGCGCCGACATGTGGGTGCGGACGCACAAAGGCAAGTCCGCCATCTGCTTCGCGGAGTCGCAAGGCGAGGACGAGACGGCCTACTACCTACACGTGCGTTGGACGGGCTCGCGGCAGGCCTCGTGGTCGCAGCGGATGCAGAACCCGCCCTTTTTGTTCGCGGTCGCCATCCTCGGCGTGGCCTGCGTCTGTAACAAAAAACTCCTTTGGGATGTGGTTATGGACGTCGTGGACCCCGTACCGCTGCCGGGAAACCTCGTCATACCCTAATATTATTCAGTACTACACTTCATTCTCAGTTCTATAATTATGATGTAATACTAGCAGGGCAAGGCTTCTGTTCTCAGTTCTCTCTCGCTCTTTTGAGTCTTATCTGACTTGTGAGAGAAACTGGATCCGGGGTTGGAATCACTCATAGAAATCGATAGATTTCCTTTTGTTCCGTATCGGTATCACATCATTCACATCTCCGTCTCTCTTCAAGCTTACAAAGCTTCAGTTTTTATTTTATATCAGTAATCCGATCCTTGCGTCGCGATTTCTCAGTGTTGGGAGAGATAAATCCGAATCTCTAATCTTCTTGGAGCGCTTCGAACTTCCTATTTTTGTCGGTTCTAATATATTCGAACAAAAAAATCAAAATGTCGTTTTGTCCTTTCGGGAATCTGGGCCAAGTCGTATTCCTCGGTTTGGCTGCGAGTGTTTTCGGGGCCGGCCCGGTTCAAGGATTCCCGCCGGAACTCTTCAAAAAAACGAAAATGTGTAAATTCTATGCGAGGGGGTGTTGTACCAGGGGCGTTGAATGTTCGTTTGCCCACGGTGATTTGGAATTGCGGGATGAACCTGATTTACGTAAAACTGAATTTTGTTGGGATTTTTGGCAAAAAGGAGCGTGTAAGGACGGAGCCGATTGCAGGTATGCGCATTCGTACGCGGAAAAAAAAAGGTGGCTCCGCCCCAAGGTGGCTCATAGTCTCCGCCCCCGGCAGGTGGTTTCGCAGCAAGCGCCGTCTGCTCCGCACGCCGTAGATCGAGTTTGGCTAAGTCAGACGATGACGTTCGCGGCCCCGGCTCCGGCTCCTCAGCGTCCCCCCGATGAACGTGTTGTCAGGCCCAGGGAAACCGGAGATTCCACAGGAGACGTGGATTCCCCAGAAGGCGTCGATTGCGATCGAATCTCCTTTGTAACAGCGAGTGACTTGGAGTTCCCGCCAGAATGGGGTCCGCGCGGTTCCTCCACGGAGGAAGCGGCCGTGGAGGAGGAGCCAGTCCCAGACGTGCGCGGTTTCGAGTCCAATTCTAAGTCTGCTCAACATTTCGTAAGCTTTCTGAGGACTAAGAGAGGGTGCGGAGACTCTCAGACCTTTGCCGAATATGAGGCGGATCAGGGTTCCCTGGATGGTGCCGAAAATGAGGACGACCAGTCCCACGTTGATGCTAAATCCGATGTGACCGCGAGTGACTTAGGGAGTTCTGTTGGAAGTTGTTTCTTCTGCAAGGATGAGGGGGATCAGGGTTCCCTGGATGGTTTTCTTTGGGACGAAAATGAGGACGACCAGTCCCACGTTGATGCTAAATCCGATGTGACCGCGAGTGACTTAGAGTACCCGGAATGGAAATCGCGACAAGACTCCTCAGTGGCTCCACCGTCGAGTCCGTCGCCGAGAGGCCCGACTCCGGGCGCCGATACTCGGCAGATGCCGACGTTCGGTAGCTCTTCAGTCCTTGGCGGAGACGAGTGGCGATCGCAATCTTCTTCGCCCGTTGCGGAGGTGGGGGAGGATGGACGGATGCCGAGTTCGGACGAGGTCCGCCTCCGCCTCGGGCAACCTGCCGGTCTCCTGGCGCCGCGGAATCTTTTCAAGACGGAATGGTGCAAGTTCTATGCTCGTAAATCTTTTAAAGACGGATGTAAAAAAGGCGATACGTGTCCCTACGCGCATTTTCGGGGGGAGAAGAAGCAGAAGATAGATTTGAGTAAGACCCAGTTATGCCGTTATTTTGTACCCGGCAGAGGCGTTCCTTGTCCATTCGGGGATAAATGTCCCTTCGCTCACTCCGGGATGGAGAGACGCTTGAAGGAGAGGGAAAGACGCTTGAAGGAAGTCGCTGAGGAAAAAGCGAGCCAGGCGAGGCGTCAACAAGCGAGCCCATCGGCTCGAGACGTGATTATCGCCCTTACTCCCAGGAAGGCGTCATTATTATGGGGAACGAGTCGGGCCCCGACTCCCATGACGCAGCTCCCGACCGAGAGTCCACCACTGCCCTTTTCGTCTCCGGCTTCGGGGATGGCATCATCCTCCGGAACATCGGCGTAATTGCTCTCTTCAATGAAAATTTAGAATTTCAGGAAGTTGAGCACCGAACAGATGAGGGAGAGGTCAGAGGATTTCGGCAAAGATATTGAGGCTCCCTCTGACCACGCCAGACAGAACCCCGAGCCGTCTCGGTTATTTCTGCGGATGCAATACTCGCAAATGCCGCAGACGTTGCGGTTGTTGTCATACAAAAGGGAAATCCCATTGCACACTGGAAAACCCTTTTTTGATAAATATTATGTTTTATCCCCCAACACAGATCAAAGATTCTTTCCTATAAACACGACTTAATGTCAAGTTAAGAAAGAATCACAGCAAAGCAAACAAGTTTTGAGTTTCCGCCCAGTTTTGAGTTTCCGCCCAGTTTTGAGTTTCCGCCATTCCAAACAAGTTTTGAGTTTTGAGCTTGTCTTGTGTGAGCGGGTCTGACACCCGCCTGTCGCACTGCCTGGTGCCAGAGGATGTTGAGCAGGATGAGGGGCAGGTCTGGTGTAGGCACTGTGGGAAGGTCAGTTTTCCAATCGAGAATCTTACATCGAGTCAGATGGGGCAGAGTATCCGTTTCATGAGGGATCACGAGGCAAAATGCATCAAGAAGAAGAAATCGAAACTTGGGTGAGTGTGCGCGGGCATCTGTATCTCCACAATCCTAATTTCCGGCTTCTTCCTTAGCGCGTAGCTGAAAATGAGCACCTCAGAGGGGAGGAGGTGATAACGATACGATACGATACTGTTAATGAAGCTGCTCTACCGTTCAAGAAAGCAGGCGGGTTCAGCGAGCCACGCTTGCGTTTTGTCCTTCTACGCGGTTGAGCAGGATATTCTCTTCAGTTGAGAATTTTTGAGCGATTCATTTTCAAAAAAAAAAATCGGAATTCCCGAAAATCGGAACCCTCTAATTGAATTCAATTGAATTCGTAATTCCGAAATTTTTACGTGTGTTCGTCAGATAATCAAGAAAAGGGTATTCAATTATGGCAAGAAAAATGCATTTGCACGTAAAAATACATTTTTTTAAGTGCATTTTTTTTGTGATTAATTTTTTTTTTCATTTTGTTCGTTCATGAAGCGGATTTCACGGGCGAGGATCGGTCTTTCAGGGTCAGGGATATGGGCATTTGATTTCAAACATTTGAAATTATACGATTGTAGTTAAGTTGTTGTTGTTTTCGAGTTCTGGATATATAGTTAGTTTGCTCGTCTCGCGGGCGTTTCGTGGCCGGCACAAAGATGGCAACAGCTATTGTGCTGGGAGGCGGTCTCTCCGGAATGGCTGCCGCCAACACGGTGATGGAAAACGGTGGCAAAGTAATCCTTCTCGATAAGAGCGCTTTTTGCGGAGGCAACTCCACCAAGGCAACCTCAGGTAAGTCTAGGACAAAAGTCAATGGTTTTCCTGAAACAAAACAACACTTTAGTTTGAAGTTTGGACACAATGACAAAATGAACACTGGATTGAAGTGTGTGGTTGAGTCGCCGTCAGCTAGTCCTAAGGTAATCAGTAATCACTAATCATAATCATAGATGGTGATGGTCAGAGGGCATTTGGAGAATGAAGTAAATATATTAATCAAATGTGTCAGTGAGTTGGTGTTTAAAATTAACAGGTATCAACGGGGCTAACACCAAAACCCAGCGGGCGCAGGGGATCGAGGACAGCATTGAGTTGTTCTCGTCAGACTGTCTTAAGGGGGGGGCGAAAAAGCCCGAGCTGGTCAAAATTCTCGCGGCGAACTCTGGACCGGATTGCGACTGGTTGATGGATGTTTTTGGTCTTGATCTCTCGTTGGTCGCGCGGCTGGGCGGCCATTCCGCGCCCCGGACACACCGCGGCAAGGAGCGGTTTCCGGGGATGACAATTACCTACGCACTAATACAGGTCCCATCCCCAGTTCCCACAATTTCAACTTTTGCAATCCGGTCCGTTTCTATTCGTTTTTTTATTATTTCATTCCCACAGGGGACACGAGGACCAAGTCGATTGGAGGAGTTCACTGAAAAGTGAAAATATTGTGTCTTATCTAGATTTAATTTGGGTTTCAATTGGTTCAGTTCTCTGCGGCGACGCGGCGTTGATACTCTTCCAAACTCTTTGCAGATGGTGGAGAAAATCTCAGAAAGATCTGACATTGCGAAGGTGGTGACGAAGGCCAAAGCGACGAAACTTATCCAAGAGGGCCAAACCGTCGTCGGGGTGGAATACACGAAGGGCGGACAGACGCTGAAAGCCATGGTATGTATATTAAACAGAAAGCCAAGGCAAGCCAGAAAGCCACAGTATTTGTGTTGTTGTGATTAGTGAATAGTCCTGAAATTCATTGTACTCGTGAATTTTTGTCAAAAATTGCACCAAAAAAGAGTCAATTAAATTGCACCAGGGTCCCGTCATCATTGCCACTGGTGGATTTGGAGCGGATTTCAGCAGCGACTCTCTCCTTGCAAAGTACAGGCCAGATCTCATGCATTTACCTACAAGCAACGGAGAACATTGCACAGGTTTGGACTCTTTAAGATTTGTTGGAATTGCGCAGAGCTTGACTGACAATAAGAGGAAGGGTGAGAGTAGGAACATAACATTAGGCTATTAGCAATTCTTAAGAGTGTCAGTGTACTGTTGTCACTTGTCTGTATATCAATACGCCAATTGGACCCGTCTCATGACGAACACAGGTGATGGTATCAAGATGGGCGAAGCTATTGGGGCACGTACCATCGACCTGGAGTGGGTTCAGGTTCACCCCACCGGTTTGGTCAACCCTAAGGACCCTGACGCGAAAGTCAAGTTCCTCGCCGCGGAAGCACTTCGTGGGGTCGGGGGATTGATCTTCGACGCGAATGGAAAACGGTTTTCCACTAATAATAGAAATGTAGCATTTATCCTCGACATTTAGTAACTTAAACTACACTCTACAGTACTCTGCTAGGAATAGTGTCTTCCAGAAATATTTGGAATATGAATTACAATATTCCTCATAAGCTCCTGGTCTTGGAATGTTCAATTTTTCTCCGTGCGCGTGCACACCGATTCTTAATATTTCAGGTTTGCTAACGAGTTGGGGCGCCGAGATTACGTCACCGGTGAGATGTGGAAGAACAAGGCGCCCTTCCGCCTATGTTTGAACAAGGCGGCATCGCAGGAGATTATCTGGCATTGCAAGCACTACACTGGTCGTGGGGTGATGAAATTTTACGAAAATGGGGCGGCCTTGGCCGCGGATATGGGAGTCTCTGTACAGACCCTTGCGGATCAGACGGAGGCCCATTATCAGGCGGCTTTGAAAATGAAGAAGGATCCCGAGGGAGGACCTTACCCGGCCTATCCGAGCGGTAGAAAGTCACTTCAGCCCAAATATTAAATAGCGTATCAACAAAATCGTTTAAATATTATCGAGATTAAAATCACAAGACGACTGTAATCTTCGGGCTTCACCATTCATGTGCAGTTATTCAAAGGAATCAGATCGATATTATTTCCGATTCAGATGTCAAGCTTGTGCTTGACCTTAACTTAGGAAACAATCTTGAAAACGAGGCGTCCGGGAAGACCGAGGTCGTTGCTTTAGGCACCATGCGCTCCGCAGACGGCCCCTTTTTGCTGATGAGGATGCCTGCGCCGGCCCTCGCTCGAGCGAAGTCCACCGAGAGAGAGAGGCGGCCCTACTTCCCGCAACTGCATCGCGCATGTTCGGTCTTTCCTTCTGCGTCGCACGAGACGTTGTTGTGGACGGTGGTCACGTTCTTCCAGCAGCCGCGCATGTACTTTTTTTAAACAATGTTGAACTGCAGGTCGTTGCTGGGACGAGGCGTCCGGAAAGACGGGTTCTGGGAAGAAGTTTTACCACAACCTGATATCCGGCGCGCAGGTTGCGAGCGAGCCTTTCTACGTGGCGATAATCAGTCCGATCATCCATTATTGCATGGGCGGGCTGGAAATTTCCACGAAGTCGGAGGTGGTGGGTAAGGGCGGAAAGCCCATTCCGGGGCTCTACTGCGCGGGCGAGGTGATGGGCGGTGTGCACGGCAACAACCGTCTGGGCGGGAACTCGTTGCTCGACTGCGTTGTCTACGGCCGGGTCGCGGGAAGGGCATGTGCGGAGTACATGCTCGGAAGCAAAGTGAAGCAGGTCTCCCTCAAGGAACTCTCCGGGGGGGCTGCGGCCACCGGCGGAACTGAGAAAAGCGCATTGTCAGGCGGAAGCTACGAAGACGAACCTGAGGCAAAGCCCGCCGCCGCAAAGGGAGCAGGAGGTTCACACCTTAAGCTTATATTTGACGTAGACTAGTGTACATTGATGGAAAATAGTAAATACAAATTGACTTGGACAAATTTAACGGAGGAAGTAGAACCAAGTCGATTTAACTGGTATAGCCTATAGGTCTAAGATGATTCTCAATAGTATATTTTAGACATATTAGTCATGACGATAGGATACGAATTTCCGAAGTATTATTCTTATGCAAGATACCGTAATACGGACCCCAAACAGGCGCGAAGACGCTGACGTTGGAGGAGGTCGGGAAACACGTGACCAAGGATGACTGTTGGGTCGTGGTGAACGGTGAGGTACTCGACGTGACCAAGTTTTTGCCGGACCATCCTGGGGGAGAGCTCGCGATCATGACCTTCGCGGGAAAGGACGCCACGGAAGAGTTCAACATGCTGCATCCGCCAGATGTGGTCAAAAAGTACGCACCAGACGCGGTGCTGGGAAAACTGGGAGAGGCCGCCCGTGCCAAGCTCTGACTTGGAAAGTTCACGGAGGTTGTATTAGTTCTTCTCCACGACTACTCTTGGGACTTGGGACTTGGGACTTCGAAGAGGCAGCGGAGGAGCTTCGAACGAATGTCTTTATAACTCTGGGGAGGGAATAAAAGTCTGTTCTTTTCAACAGACTCCGGGAAATTAGTCGTTTCTTCTGCAAGGAGGACATATTCTATAATATCCACAGCGTTCTGTTGTGTGTTGTTCACGTAGGGAGTGTTCAGAAAGCGCAGTCTTTTATTTTCCAAAGCGGTTGCGACCGATTATAACGACGGTCTATATGCGATTCCTTTTTCAATTTTCCTCAATGCTATGCTAATACGTAGATTTCTTGAGCAACCGAATATTCTACCGATTAATATGTCAACAACACCTCTTTAATGTAGATGATGATTGGAAATGCACAATGCAAGTACGATGGGAAAATATTCCGGGACTCGAAAGTTTCATAATTAGACAAATTAATTTTCAGTCAGACCCCTTGTGTGTGTTTCCTGAAATGCAAATTTTGAATTTTTGAATTCTAAGTTTTCAAGAGAGAGGTGTTCTGGAGTTTTGGAGTAACTGTGTCCGTGAGATTTGTTCTAAATTGAAAGCGTTCCGCTCTTGTGGCATTCAGTTTGCGCCTACCAAAAGAAACGCGAACGTGCGCCTCTATTGCGATGTAGACGAATGATTCAAAGCACATTGACATCCAGTCCGCCGTACCGAAAACACTCTTAATCCATTGAGTTTAAAGAAACCATCATTGATTGAGTGAAGCGTCCTATCCCGCGTTTCCGATCCCTGCGCCTCCACTCCGCGAAAATGCGCCTCATACAAGTCTCTGCTATTTATTATCGCGCCCAGAAGTTTCTGAGTTTTGATCAAGAATGGATCCAGATCCTAGATATGGCGGCATTTCGGTCGCGAATTTGTACGGTCCGATTCTCGCGAGTGAAGCGAGTCTTCCTCGGTGGCCCCTGGGGGGCCAAGGATGGTCCGTGCCTCTCGGATTGTCTGGGCCGGCGTGGTTGCGTGTCTTCGATTGGGTGGGCACGATTGCCTTCGCGATGTCGGGCGCTCTCACGGCGAGTGGAGCTGGGATGGACATGTTCGGGGTGTGCTTTATCGCGACCCTGACGGCCATCGGGGGCGGCACCACAAGGGACTTCGTCTTCCTCAACCGGCCGCCCTTCTGGATGGAAGAGATTGAATATTTACATATGTCTCTCGCCACCGCCTTTTTCGTAATGGTATTCTGGCGCCGCATCCCGGGAGGCCTCCCGTCTCTCTGGCTCAAAAAAGATATTCGTACGCCCGCGACGAAGCGCAGTGACAGTCAATGTGCGTGGAACAACTGCATCGATACGTTGTCATTAGGAGTAGTGCATGTGGAGAATGTTGCGGAGGATGTGGGAACCAAGGATGTCGATGAGTGCACGGTGTTGTTGAACGCGGCGAAGGGGGATATGCAGAACGTCGCGATGCCCACCGCCACAGGGGGGGATATGCAGAACGGCGCCGCAGAAGAATCTACAGGGGAGGATCCCGTCTACAACAAGGATGCGCAGGACTACTCAGTGAAGAAGAGAGTCCAATGCATCCTCCCAAGAGAGGCCGCCCCGCCAACAAAACTTCGGTCCCAGGTGTTTCCCCTCAGCAAGCACGAGAGGAGCGAAAGGGCCGGAAACCGAAGTGAGGGGCCCTTGCTGTGGTGGCTCGATGCACTCGGGCTCGGGGCGTTCGCGGTCGTGGGCGCGAAGAACGGCGCAGCGCATGGCGTAGACCCCTTCCTCTGTTGTATCTGTGGAGTCTGTACCGCTACCGGCGGAGGGCTCATTCGCGACGTAATCTGCGGTTTACCCGTGGAGAAGCGTTCCAACGGACGCGTGCTGCATTCCGTCTCCAATTGGTACGCATTCGCGGCGTTTTGCGGAGCAGCGGTCTACATGGCTCTCCTCATGCTCGGGGCTCTCCTCATGTCCGAGTCTTCGGCTCCTCTGGGGAGTGTGTCAGAAGACAGAGGGCGCCTTTTTGGATTTGCAGGCGTGCTCGCGTCGTCGCATGCTCGCATCGGGGCAGGAATCCTCGTCACCATAATCATGAGGGTTCTAGCGGATAAGCATGCCTTGGGTTTGCCAAGTTGGACGAATGCAATGAAGTTTCGCGTCGAGGAAAGCCCAAAGGTTTGGTTAGGCCCAGAAGAGTAGCAAGCTTCCATTAGTAATAAAGCAAGTATAATAAAGTAAAATTTCAAATTTCATCAGCGTGTTTCAAAAACTTTTTTTTTTCCAACCACTTTTTGAATTTTGGAGGCGTCTTTTGAGTTTCAGACCGCAAGCGTGTACTGTCTCAGCACGTCTCAGCCTACGGGCATTTCAAAATCACAACCAGAGGATTCCATATGTTCCCATGAGTGTCAATCTGAATCATATTCCGTTTCGCAAGATTTCGTATTTAATCCACTACCGAGTATTGTCAAAACGACGTTATTCTGTGCAATGTCAAATTCGGTATCCCTGCGCAAATTTGGCCCTTGATCATTCAATTTTCTATTTCTAGGGTGGTTTTTTTATCCGTTCTTCAGTTTATACTAACTTTTGAATAAACTTAGTATTTAGTATAAATTAATACTGAGACTTAATAAGTAATTCGTTCCCAAGAAGAAGACATTTGAAATGTGCGGGATTTTGGCGATTCTTGGCGTGCGCGGCGAGCCGGAGAGCCTGCGAGCGCGCGCTCTGGAGCTTCAGAAGAAGCTGCGTCACCGTGGCCCTGACTGGAGCGGAATCAGCGTGAAGGGGAACAACATTTTGTGCCACGAGAGGCTCGCTATTGTGGATCCGGAATCCGGCGACCAGCCGCTGTTCGCGCGGGAGGACGATTCTCTGGTCCTCGTTGTGAACGGCGAGATTTATAACCACCACGAGCTCGAGAGGGCCCTGGGGCCGAACGGTGACCACGAACTCCGGACCAAGGGCGACTGCGAGTGTCTTCTGCACCTGTACGAGAAGGACGGAGTCGACTTTTTGCGCAAAAACGAGGTCTGCGGGATGTACGCTATCACGATCCTGGACCAGCGGACGAACCATTTCGTGATTGCGCGTGATCCGGTGGGCATTATTCCACTCTACTACGGGCGCGGCAAGGACGGCAGCATGTGGGTCGCGAGCGAGATGAAGGCGCTGGTGCAAGACTGCGTGCAGTTCTGGGAGTTCCCGCCCGGCCACGTTTACGACTCGCGCACCGAGAAGTTAATGCCTTTTCTGGAAAAGTCGCCCTTCTTCCTGGAAACCCACGCATTAAAAGACGTCGCCCAGTACCCGAAGCCGCAATGGGATCGCAAAATCGCGCCTTCCGAAATACGGGAGGCGCTGGAGGCGAGTGTGAAGAGCCACCTCATGTCCGACGTACCGTATGGCGTTTTACTCTCCGGCGGGCTCGACTCCTCATTGATCGCAGGCATCATGGCCAAATTTTGTAGGAGGAGAGTCGAGTCGGGCGGCGCCGAGGAGGCGCATTGGCCGCGTTTACACAGCTTTTGTATAGGCCTGGAGGGCTCGCCGGATTTGGCGGCGGCAAAAAAAGTAGCGGATTTTCTGGGCACCGTGCACCACCCGTACGTTTTCACGGTGCAGCAGGGGCTGGACGCAATCTCGGAGGTCATCTACCACGTGGAAACCTTCGACGTGACCACGATTCGCGCGTCTACGCCCATGTTTTTGATGAGTCGCAAAATCCGCGCGTCCGGCGTCAAGATGGTGCTTTCCGGCGAGGGCGCCGACGAGATTTTCGGGGGCTATTTGTACTTTCACAAGGCTCCCAGCGCGCAGGAGTTCCACGAGGAAACCGTCCGGAAGGTGCACCAATTGTCCAAATACGACTGTTGCCGCGCGAACAAGTCCACGATGGCCTGGTCACTCGAGGCGCGCGTGCCCTTTCTCGACAAGAAGTTTTTGGACCTCGCCTTCAGCTTCGACCCCACCCAAAAAATGTGCATAGACGAATCGACGAAGGAGAGACGGTGCGAGAAGTGGCTGCTCCGAAAGGCGTTCGACTGCGTTTGCCCTATCGATGGCAAACCGTATCTGCCGGCGGAGGTGCTATGGAGGCAGAAGGAGCAGTTCTCAGACGGTGTGGGCTACAGCTGGATCGATGCGATCCAAGCGCATGCGGAGAAGGTGGTGTCCGACGACCAGCTTGCGCAGGCTGAGTTTCGCTTCCCCGAGAAAACGCCAAAGACCAAGGAGTCGTATTTGTATAGAGACATCTTCTCAGGGCATTTCGGCGAGCGCAACGCGAGCGCCATCGAGGCCGTGGCCTGGCAGGAGAGCATCGCGTGCAGCAGCGAAACCGCGTTGCGCTGGGACGCAAGCTTCCAGGGCCGGGCGGACGCAAGCGGACGCGCGGTTAAGGGCGTGCACGACGCGGCCTACGCGGAGGATCGCTTTTTGTCCACGGAGGCCACGGAGGAGGAACCCGCGGCGAAGCGCCAGTGCGTTCAAGCTTGCACTGCATGAACTGTACGGGGATGGAGGGCCTGCAGTGATCTGTCTGCTCTGTCCAAATCGCGCCCGTGAATAGAATTCTCAATATTATCAGAGCATCAGCAAGAGAATATGATATTATGATTGGAGAGTCAAGAGAATTCTCAATATTTTTGCGATTTGGATGTTCATACAGCCTCGGCAGAATATTCCACGATATCCCCGGCAGTGTTTTGCTTGAAGCCAAGCGTCTTTTCAGCAATTTTGAAATTTTGCCCACTTCGGGAATCTAATTCCGCGAAGGCGGCAGTAACGTGTTGAATCGTTTTGGATCCTGTGTGTGAGTTGTTCGCGACATTTCGTAAAACCAGAACTGGAAATTCTGTGATCTCGTATTTACCTTCGAGATCTAGCACAAGAATGTACTCCGGAAATGTACGGAGTGGCTCGTCGACGTCGTGCAAACCAGAAAGTGCGTCCACGGATCCTGCTTTTCCCCGGGAACAAGGTTGAGGATCAGGCACACAAGGTTGAGGATCGGTCTCCGACTTCGTCTTGACGTTTCCTCCCTCTTTCCCTCGCTCCTGCGTCTTCCAACGACTCCGGGCCAACGGAGCTGGTTTTCCCGCCAGACACAATGCAGGGAACTCTTCCAGGCAAGGGGTCGAAGGGCGAGACCCAGACGGCTCCGCAGCAACTCGCGGATTCTCGAGGGTCTGCGCACCTTTCGCGGCCTCCTTTCTACGATATTCCTCTCGTATTTTCAGCTCCATGTTCCTTTGGACTCCCCGGCGGAAGGAAATCAATTGTTCGACAGGAATCCCGGTGTCCTGCTTGTTGTTCTTGTCGTGCCCGGAGGAAAGGGAAGAGCCACTGGAACTGCTGTGGGCTTCGAAGAGGCCCATCATGTCCCTGTACGCCTGCCACGGGGCGCGGCCTTGTGGAGCGGATACAGGATCTGCAACAAGATTCGCAAATCCCAATATCTTGCTGCCGTAGAGCAGGTAATCTTTACGACCGTATTGTTTGTTCTTCTGGAGATTCGCGAGACAGAAAAACAGTTTCTTCGCTGCCGCAGGGTTGCTCTTCGCTGCCGCAGCATTGTCTTCGGTTTTTTCCGGGGCAGGAGGGCGGATAGCCACGGTTTCCGGGCATTCCATAGGTCCGAAATCACGATAAGGATCCAACGGATTCAGCCACTGGTTGCGGAATTTCCTGCCGTACTCGTAATCGTGAACTCCACTCGTGCAGGTCTCACCGCGGGAACAACAACCGGCCATGTAGTAGTTGCAGGGATTTCGACCATCGTAAACAGGTCCTTCCCTTTCCTTTCCGGATTCTGCACCCGCCTTGCCTTTTCCCCGCTGCTTGCCTTCACCTTTTCTCTTGTTGCTTCCCTTCGCTATCTCCATACTCTCTTTGGAGCTCTTCGCCGCTTCGGCCATCTTGTGTTTAGTTTTGTGACTCACTTTATTTATACGGAGACCGTAGTAGATCCACGACGAGAACGTCCCTTCGCTAAAGATTGCCGCTCACTTCACTTAAACTGAACTGTACAATTACAAGTCAAAAATAAGCACGAGAAAATTCGAAAACAGGTCTGCCAAGACTGAGGATTGGAGAGGACCGATGTATGAAAAACGTAGAATGGCCTATAGGTTTTTTTGCGCCCTCCGATTGAATCGCAAAACACCTCTACATCTAGTTTTGGATCGTTTTTCATGCCCCCCGGGGCAGACCGCAATGGATCCCAAACAAGGGATTTCGTCGGATTTGGATCGTCCTCCGGGACTCATCTGCGTGGGAAACGAGATCCGTAACGCTTCAAACGAACACCAAGCTTAGCCATCTATCAATATGAGGGGTGGCTTGAGAAAGCATGCTATGTATTCTGAAACCCGGGGAAGGGAAGGGTTCACGCTCGCAGATACACCACACCTGGAGAAGGTTACCAATCCTGGCGCTCATAAACATCTTTCGCCTCCTGGTACTGCTTCTTCGCCGTCACAGCTGCCATGAATTTTTCCTCGAACCTCACCCCTCTAACTTTTCCGTCCCAACGGAACCCCGGCGCAATGTTGAAACGATTGCTTGGCATGGCATGTTTGCATTTTGGCTTTTCCGATGAATCTCCTCCGTGTGTGAAGGAGCCCAACTTTTTTGCCAATGGGTCGTCCCACCTGGTCTTCTTTTTGAGCTCCTCCTGATGCGCCTGGTCTACCTCGAAGCGCGCAAACGTTTCGTTCTTGACGATGGCTTCCTCCTCCTCCTGCCTTCTTTTCTGGGCTCTGTCCTGATCCATTCCGCGACCCCACTCGCTTGGGTCCTGTCGGACGTATTCCTTTCTCTTTTTCCGTTTTTCCTCCCTCTCCTTGCGAGCCTGGTCCGCGGATATGATCTCACCGATGGCATTTCTGAACACCGTCTTTGCCGGCCCGCGT
>JACKZZ010009402.1_pt1 | contig 16705 bp, 6 predicted proteins | sample 8027871 | NCBI WGS metagenome assembly JACKZZ01 (sample SAMN15724774, study PRJNA655200) | protist metagenome | isolation source: fluorescence activated cell sorting (FACS) single amplified genomes of... | place: USA: West Boothbay Harbor, Gulf of Maine | collected 2000-07-19
GTCTATCTACTCCCACATGTACAGCTCAATGTCCACCAGGGAAGTATAGCCGTATCTCCGGGGCCACGGTGCGGTCGAGTTGCATAGATTGTGATCCCTCTTATCGAGGCAATCAATGCAACTTTTCAAAACGAGGATACACCAAATCAGGTATTCTAGAAAGTTGTCCAGTGGGGAGGTACAGTAAAATTTCAGGTACCGCTGGTGGGTATGTTTGTGCCACTTAAATTACTTAAAATTTAAGTCTATCTATGCATGCCATGTTGCTGCGACGCGATATCTCTGTACGGTACGATGCGCTGCCTGTGTCTGCGAAGTGTGTGTGGCGTCCGCTTTGCTAACTCTCTCACGCATCTTTCCTCATCCTCCCCTTATCGTCGATCGTTCCTCGAGGGTTGCGGGAGGATGACGTAGGGTGCGAGGTGTAGCGGACCCCAAAGATACTGCTCGTAGGCACAGCCAGCCATACCTCAACATTGCTTATTTTGTTATTTATTTGCCTCTTACTTTATATATTTTTTATACTTGTTTAATGTTACTGAAAGTAATTTTACTTACTGCAACAACACAGTATTTATACTCTCCTCATATATGACAGTTGCATGCTGATAGCCTCGAATCCTTTTTCATAAATGCTGTTTGTGATGTGGCGGTAAGTTTGAACTCGAACTATGTCTGAGAGTTTACCTGTGGAGGGCTGGGTTGCGGCGGCGAGATATGGAACAGGTCTTCTTTCGTCTCCATGTTCGTTTTGTTCGTGCATTTTGTTCTGCATTTACGCCTTCAGCCCGTATTGGTCTCGAAAGATTGTCCCTTTTTAATGCATTTATAAGTTTGGCAGTTTTAGTTACCCTTCACTTCCTTTTCGTCGCTCCTAACCATCATATTAATTGTCTGAGTACAGCTTTTGATCAGATCGATGTAGGGCAATTGAAGAGCTTCGATGTGTTTGAAATTAGACTCACTCCACATGCACAAAGTGAGATTTGCTCAGATGGCACAAACTTAAATACATGCTCTTTTGCCTCAACTGCCTCCACTAATACTTCTTCTTCTTCGCAAGCTCACATACATATGCCATTAAATGCATATTATTTCTCTCTGGAAAAGGGTTTCTTGATGTTACCGCCAAGCAAGCGTTTGCAATATAATATTTCGTCTGTAAATATCAACATCAATGAGGTTGAGTGCTTCGGATCTGCGTCTGGAGCATGGATCATGAGGAACATTGTTGGGGAAGAAACTGCCGTGATGAATTGGTTTTTGTCTGTATTCAATAGACAAGGATATGTTTCCAATTCATATTCAAAGGAAATATTTAATTTGAATATTGCACCTCGCCCCATTGTGTCATCGTCATCAGGGCAAGCACTAGGCAATAGTCCCTCAATCTCAACATCTACGAGAAATGGTGGCGAAGATAGGGTGTCCTTCATAGAGCAAACCCTGAAAAAGATTGGAATTGTATGTACAACGGTGTTCATTTTCTTTTCCACTACTACCCTGGTGTCCTTCACTCTGCGCGAAACGCAACAAAGAATGCTCAAGTTTACTTTTTTCCTTCAAGATAGAATTAGCAGACGTGTACCTTACGGAAATCTAGTTTTTACGCACGTTATTGAATCTGTTGTGTTTGTTCCTATCATTGTTGGGGCTCATTTTTTCTTAGTAGAATTTTTTTCAGGTCAACTGATTGCATTTTTTGTTTTATCCATCGTTTGGATATCCGAAGTGTACAGTGTCATTTGTTTAAGGGCTGATGCTTCTATTAAGTTCTTCCCAAGTTTTTTCTGGTGGTACTTTGCTTTATTTCATCTGTATTTCTTTTCGTTTCCATTTGGTTATACAAATACAGCGCTAATAACAACGGCGCTTTTCCTTCAACATGCTATGCTTTATTTTTGGAATCAATTTGAAGTTCCAGCATTAGAGTGTGGAGATGTTTCTGTCATTAGACCAAGGTCGCTTGTGAGTGCACACACGACACATCTAGAAAACACAATGGGGCATGGGCATGGTAGACATGGAGTATCACAGATGTCTAGTGCCGGTCAATCAAGACGACCCAATCGCCAAAGAAGTGCAAGTGACTCTCTGTATGAAACTGAAGTACGTGACTGGAGAACATTGAATGAAAATGACCGTCGTGAACAAGAATGTCATTCGCCTGAATATTCGTACGATTATAGTAGACAAACATTTTCTACAGATGAAGAATTTGATGATCCAAAGTTTAGAGCGCTGCGCATTCCTGGGAAAAGCTCATCGCAAACTCAGAGTATTCCTCGAACAAAATCGCCTTTAACAACGGAGGATGCGTTTAGTACGCATTTAGAACTGTCGAAACAAATACAAAGGGATGAAGTTGCTGCTATGCTAGGTGTCAATGCTCCTAGAGCTACTCAAGTTTCACATACATTAAGTCGTAAATATGGATTTAGAGCTAATCGATTTGCAATCCCAGCACATAAAAGCAGACGAGTTTCGGGTCATTGTAGCGAAGGAGAAGACTCTCCGACCAGTGATTCACAAACATGGCAATTCGGATTTCAACAACCACCGAGACAAAGAGAGAGAGGTTCTACTTCGTCAGGGCGGACTGAAGCAGAAGTTATTGGTGCTGGTGCTGGTGCTGGTGTTGCTTCTGTGGCACCACTTCAACGACCGATGGAAATGCGACCAACACGTGAAGAGCAAAAATCAACTGGCGACTTCTCAATATTTGGTGTAGACTTAGTAAGTGATTGATGTTAAATTATTTATATTATACTTAGTTAATTATAAAAAGACTAGCCATTTAAGTTTATATTAATGTCGTTGTTTTTTCTGCTCCGCTGCCCTCTCTCTCAAACCCTTTTCAACAAATTTCCTCTTTTTGTTCTCAGCATGATCATCAGCGAAAACCGCACTCTCGCGTGCTTTCTTTTTGTTCCTTTCAACAGTTTTCTCCTTCTTCTTATCCGTTCGCTTCGTAGACTTATCAACTTTGATAGTGTTCAGCATTTGAATAGCAGCACGTTTTTTCTTGTCTTCGGGATCAAGAATCACTGCGCGGCGTTCGACATAGTTGCTTCCCTTCTTGGCAGCTGTTTGCTTTGGCTTTACAGCAAAAGGCAATGAATCTTGCAATTTATCAGGGATAAGCAGCTTTCTAAATTCTCGCTTCTTCCTTTCCACCGGTTTGTAAAGTGAATCCTTGTTTACTGGGATAGGAATAGACTTATCCTTCCTAATCTGAGCAATGGGGCGCATTCCCTCCCAAGATGAACCATCAGCAGACTTCAGTAGTGATGTGACAGGGTTATAATATTGTATAGGATTTACTGGTACCCACAGTCGGCATGAGATCATGTCACTCATTAATACCTTATCTTCAAATGTCGCTCTGAATTTTCCTGGCTCACCGTCAGCAATGGCTTTCTTGATTTGACCACGAATACCAGAAGCGGTTTTGAGTTTAGCACCCTGGAACTTAGCAACTTCCATCTCACTATTGAACATTCCAGTGACGAAGGCAGTGTTCTTGAAGACCTTTGTAGGATGTCCAACAAGTCTCAATTTCTTGACAATTGTAGAGGTAGCCTCCAAATCCAAAGCGGTGCCGGTGAGCGACAAACGGAAACCAACATTCGTATTATTTGTCCTTTGGAATGCAAGCACACCTGTATTCGGTTGCACTAGAGGACCATAGAAAGAGGCATAGCAATGCATGTGCTCGGGTGTATACTTTAAGAATCTTCTCCTATCATTATCATCTTCCACGGTATAAACAGGCATGGTTTGGAATCGTCGCCAACCGATCGAAAAGATTAGTGGGTCATTACTCTTAAGGATTTTCTTGTGCCAGCGATGGCGCTTTACTCTTGCAGTAACAAAACCTAGGGCCTCTTCGTGTGGTAAAAGTCCGCCTAGAACAATTGGGATGTGTGACTGAAATCCAGATAAGAACTCGCAAGGAACATTCCTGAGCACTACACGAATGTATAACCCCTGTCGGAAGCCCTCGTGCTGTAGCCGCGCAGCCTCGCCTTCCTGGCCGAATTCCCGTCTGTTTCTCTCCTTTTGGTCCTCCTTTTTCTTCTTTAAAGCTTCTAAGTAAGCGGCCTCGTCGTACTCCTCTTCGCCTTTCAGCGCAGCGTCAGTCTCCGCAGATGATGCAGCCGCCTCTTTAGTATTTCTACTTTTAGCTTTCAAATCAGCGTGATGGTCACGAAGGCTTCGATCAATCTCATCATTCATTTCATCCTCGTCAACTTCGTCTTCGCTTCCCTCGCTATCACTACCGCTACCGCTACCACTATCATCACTATCACTATCATCACTATCTCTGTCATGCCTACTGGACTTCTTAGACTTTGACATTGAAGGGGCTTGTTCGGGGTCTTCTAGATCAATTAATTCACCAAATTCGCTCCCGCTATCATCGCCTCCGTCACTATTTTGATCGTCGCCAGTACTGCCAACTAGGTTCGCTTTTTTCCAGTTCCCTGTCACAAAGCGATTTCTGAAAATAGTGTTCATTGACAATAACTTCTCGTTGATATCATCTTTATTATCCAAAGAAGTAATAAGCTCGCCCCATTTACTTAAAGATGGTGAAGATAACTTTGCTCGCGAGCTATCAATAGAATTCTTGGTGTTATAATCTTTAGGTCGATTTGCTACAGACTTCACTTCGAAAATGTCATCGCCATCGTCACTGTCGCTGTCACTGTCACTGCCAGCACCATCCTTCTTCGACTTTTCAGAGCTTTTCTTTGCGTTCTCGTGCCCAAAGGGCATGGCCCAAAGTGAACCATACACTTTTGACATAAGGTCTTCGCCTGCTTCGGACTTGCGGACGAGGTATGCCGCTGCAGCCCTTTTCGCCATGTCATCCTTCCATCGTGCACCACCCTCTTCCGCTTCCGCTTCCTCTTCCCCGTCCTCCTCTTCCTCATCATCCTCATCTTCATCCTCGTCATCAGAGTCGGATTCGGAGTCCGAACCAGAGCTCGAGCCCTCTCGAATCCGTTGGACCTCTTCTACTCCAGTCTCTTCCGCACCATCCTGGTCATCTCCTGGACCTACATCGTCGTCTTCATCGAATTCATCCTCACTACCACTACCTTCAGCATCATCATCATCACTACCACTATCTTCAGCATCATCTTCATCTCCACTAGATTCGTCATCGTATCCATCATTTGTAGATTCCACAAAGGTTGAAGAACGAACCCCTTGACCACCTTTGAACAGACTCATCTCAGCATCATCAATCTTCTCATTGACCCCACTCATGACATCCTGCATTCTTCGAACAAGATTAATTGGAGTATTGTCATCTAGATCCCCAGATCCTGCTGATCCATCTTCAGACTTTGTATAGTTAACATGCTTCAAATCGATATAAATCCCATCCTCGTCCATTTTTACTCGTCCAATATCCGCCTGAGGGGCATACAGAAGGTTGTCTTTCTTACGAAGACTGTGTTCCTTTTGAGTCGCACATGGGTCAGGGATCACAGTAGCAGAGTACATATCGAAATCTCCAGCTCCCATTAGATGCATGCGAAGGTTCGAACGGAGATGCGAGCCACGAACGTACCCATAGAAGGTAAGATCCCTATCACAAGTAGAGTCTGCTATCACCTTGCTACGAGGAGTGATGTCTTCAATGCGGTCGCTCACTAGATAAGGGTGTGTATTCCTCCACACCAGGGGACGAAATTTTATCCTACTAATATACAGAGATAGTCGCTTCACCTCGTGTTTGATATATTTCCCGTTAATAATTCCAGTGAAGTCAAACATCTTAGCACCCTTGTAAATCTCCGTCCAAAATCGATGCTTAAGATCTTTCTTCGTCTTTTGAAGCGATTTACTAACCTTGAGATGATCCAAATGCGTCAAAACCCCAACAACTTTTGGGAAGCCATGAAGCTGTAGTAAATTAAGGAATTCAAAAGTCTCCATCTCGAAACCATAACTGCCGTCAATCATCAGGATGACGAGGTCGGCCACTTTGGATAAATCCGTCATGGAATGAATATCAAGAGGACATTCAAAGAAAGTAAGACGACGCTTAGGACCAGCAACAACGGTAATCGGACCTGATGTAGAGCTGAGGTTCTGTCCCGTATAGATCTTCACCAGAGACCGAATAAGAGTAGTTTTACCGCATCCTTTCGGTCCCATCACGACTACTAGAGAAGGTGGTGCAAGTTCTTCTGTGCGATCTACAAGAGGCACCAACTCCTTCTTTTGAGCACGATCTAGATTTCGCTGTTGTTTCCTTTGAGTGCGACCAATGTTCGCTACACTAAAGGCTTTCTGGTTGTGCTTGGTTTTCGCTGGCTGCTCAGGTGCACCCTTCTTCTTTTTCTTCTTATCCTCCTTCTTCTTGGCCTTGACACCTGTCGTCTTAGACTTATGCGCCCTATTTTCCCCTCCCAGTTCCATAATTCAGGACAAGTTAATACAATATGGCCTCAAAATAGCTTTTCATTTCGTTCTTGGCTTTAGCGAGGCTATATTCCAAAAAAAATGATCCCAATCACTCAAATTGGTATTAGTCGACACCCCCCAAAAAATACTCCTTTCTCGCACGTCCAAGGCGATTGTGGTGTATAATGCCACAAATGAGAAAGATTTTACTTGTTCTACTTCTCGTTGCGTTATGTGGGGGGGCGTTTCGATTTGTACCACGAGTTCGTAATGTAGGCATTCCTCGCGTTCGAAATAATCTTATGAAGGTATCGATGATGCCGTCAAGGTGTAGTAGTAGTAGTAGTAGTAGTATTTGTAGTGGTGGCAGTAGTAGCAGTAGCAGTAGTATTAGTAGACTTCATGTAAATAGCGTGAATGGTGATGGGTTTTCGGATGATTTATTCGATGATGAGGAAGAGGAGGAAGAAGAAGATGTGAAGGCTATTGAAGAGGCGAAAAAGAGTAATGCGGTCAATAGTAAGCGGTCATATATAGATCAGGATTGGCAAATGAGTGCAGACGACCAAGAAGGTGTTAAAAACTTCAAAATGAATACTGAGAATGTTATCGATGTTGACGATGCTGGTGCTGATGCTGATGACGGACCGGCCGTACACGTGCCATGCTTCGCTTTAATGTACAAGTTTAAGCCTAAGTACTTTGACGGTAGTGTTGACTCCGTGCTCGCTGACCACAAGGGGTACTGTTCTCAGTTTAAGAGACTCTTGAATAGCGAAGTGCTTAATATAGGCAGTGCGAAAGGGGTGGTCTTGCTGTGGGCAGGGCTGGAAGCAGACGACAAGGCAGCGACGAAAGCGGATGTGATGAAATTTATAGAGGATGACCCTTTGATCTTACAGGAGGTAGTCGAAAAGTGGGATGTAATAGATTTAGAAGAGAAGGAAGATGAGAAGAATGATAGCCCTGGAGATGCAAAAGAAAGGGTTTTACCGTTACCGCCCAGCCAAAATCAAAAGTTAGTCACATAAAATATTTATTAGATTATGATATTTCGTAAGATAAGTAAGCACCGGGTGTATAAGTTTAATTTTATTTTTCGTTTACGCCTTATCTCTGCCAGAACCCATTCCCATAAACTGGGCACCACTCTTTTTCCCTTGGGTTATTTTCATTTTCTTATTTAGTTCTTTTTTCGTACCACCGATATTTGCCTCTCTAGCAGTTGCTTTATCGACTTTAGATTCAGGCTGAACAGTGAACATAAACCCTGAACTAAATGGAAGACGAACTCTAGCGCCTAATTCTTTCCCTCGTACATTGTCTGTAACATCGAATTTCAAATCAGAAGCCTTCAAAGCGCCAGCAGCAGCATCTTGTTTTTTCTTGATTTCTAATGCTTCTTTAATAATCTGAATGTTATCATTAGCGCGATGAGCATCGTTAGAAGTAAAGATAGGTCTTGTCCATTTCTCGATGATTTCCTTAAGCATCTTCTTGTTTTCAATCGTTTCTAATTTGTTCTTCCTTAAAGCAATAATAGTTTTTCCTATTCCACTGCGACGAAGGTGATCTATTTGACACGGTAACGAGAGAAGCATTTTATATACACTAGATCTTACTGTAAGACTTGATAATGTTTTAGAATCACGGGGTTCGATCCATTTGTTGAGTGCATCGAGTACATTATGATCAAGTAGGGTATTCTGTATAGAACGCACAAAAAGCATCTTTTCCACCTGAGGTAGCACTCTTAATTTCTCGATTGCAGGTTGATCTGCACTGAACAATCTATCATCTTCATTAGAAGCACGTACAATAATATCCAATACCTTTACAGCTAGTCCCTCGCGTTCAACATCTGACATTTCCTTGATTTTCGGCTTTTTAATAGCTGCCATTGCGGTTTTCCACGTGCTCCCCTTCTCCTTCCTATCGTACTCATGGTCCTCGTATCTCCTTTCATCCCACCCATCTGGCTTGTCATCTTTAAATGATTGCTTTTGCTCATTATAATCCTTGACAATATCATCATCATCGTCGTCTCCATCAATAAAAGCATCATCTTCAGCAGTCCTTTCTACTTCACCCTCCGATCCATATTCATCACCAGAATCATCAAGTAAAGAGCCAGCTGGTCGCTCATTATCATCACTTTTACGGCCTTGGCTATCCTGTTTAGAACGCTTTAAAGCACGTGATCTTTGAGTTTCGTCAGGCTTGCTATCACCATCGGACTTCTTACGCTTTTTCTCTTTCTTGCTTTTCTTTTCTTCCTTCTTGTCCTTTCTTTCTTTCTTACTTGGTTTCGAAGAAGAACCTGACTTTTTAAGCCGAGATAAAGAAGAAGAAGATACTTTTCCACCACTATCGCTATCATCATCAGATGCAAATATATCCTCATCCTCATCATCATCTTTTCTTTTGCCTCCAGCAGAGGATTTCACCTCCTTTGACGAACTCCTGACATTCGTTACTACATTGTCATCATCATCACTATCCCCACCGAAGATATCATCGAACAAAGATTGAGCTGCGTCCTGAGTCGACATTTCTATCTAATAACCTATTCTTATGCCACACTTGCACAAACAATATCGCACTCCCATAAATTTTAGGGGGGCCAAGGGTGTCCAAAACCGTGGTTAAACTTAGAAAGATTTTTTAAGGATTGTGCAATGGACGTTTTATAAGAAAAATGTCTGTCGTTGAAGAGTATGGAGAACAAGAGGGAAAGGAGGTGGAGCCTGGATCTTCATTGAAAACCTGTTTAGATGATGACGGAGATGATGAAGATGGTGATGTTGTTGAGAAAGCTATGAAGAATCTGTCCTTAAACCCTGCTGCTGCTACTGCTTCTGGTACTATTGCTGCTACGTCGAAAATTGTTCCAGCAGGCTCTTTGGAAGATGGTGATGGTGATGGTGATGGTGATGGTGATGGTGATGGTGGTGGTGATGGTAATGGTGAAGAATCAATTCAGCCTGATGAACAGTCAGATTCTCCTTCAAAAGAAGATAACACATTCCCTAAAGATGGAGTAAAATTACGCGTGTTTGTAGATTTTGTTAAAAAGTATGGAGGAAGTGACAAATTTCGCGGTCTGACCACCACCGATGTGTGTAATACTGTACTCAAGCCCTCTACTGAGATAGTGAAGCTTTCATATTGTGAGATATTACGTGATCAGGGCGAGGGGAAAGAAGATTATGAGGATCCAAGTGTTGGAAAGGCAGATGTCTTTATTTCACATGCTTGGAAATATGAATTTCTTGATGTCGTTAGCGCCTTGGAAAATTATTTCAAGGATACTCCTGATATCTTTATCTGGTTTGATTTGTTTTCGAACAATCAACATATAGCTGGAAACCTCCCTTTTGAGTGGTGGACCAACACCTTTATATCTGCGATTAAAGATATTGGACGCACAGTAATGGTTTTAAATCCTTGGGATAATCCGATCCCTTTCACACGCGCTTGGTGCCTGTTCGAGATCTACAGTACTGTGACTACCGAAAGTACATTTGAAGTTGCTATGGTTGAGTCTGAAAAGGATCGTTTTCTTGCTGAGATATGCACTGATGATAATGCATTTTATAAAATGCTGAGTGATATTGATTTAAATAAAAGTGAAGCTTGGAATCCTGACGATTTAGCTCGTATCAAGGAGGTAGCAGATAAGGAAATCGGGATAGTGAAACTGAATGTTATGGTAAAGGGAAAGATGCGCGAGTGGGTTGGAAAGACGCTGAAGACTCATATAGATAAACATTTCGACCGAATATTCAAAAATGATAAAAAGTTGGGTTTGGGATTGAAGATGGCGTATGCTACTAATTTGCAGCAGACTGGGCACTTCGACAGATCATTCGAGTTGTATCAACAGTGCTTAACTGATTATGTTGCTTTGTATGGTACGACAATACACCCCGATCTTGACAATTTGTATCATTACCTTATCAAGATTTGCGATGCACAAGGCAAGAAAAAGTTAATGCGAGATTATCGTCAGTCGCTATCTTTTTTTAAAACACTCCCGCCACCAGCTGAAGTACCTATCTTTAAAGCACTGTATTATAACGTGCTAGGGCCGATAGGAAAGTTTGTCATAATGAAATGGAACGATGAAAAAAACATCGAGTCGGTTATGATTTGGGTAGGTTATTTTTTAGATCACTTTGGAATGTATGAGCTGGCTTTCATTTCTTACATTGCAGCCTTGGATTATCAAATAGCAGTCCATGGCCCTAACCACGTCATTCTGGCCAAAACATACACCCCAATTGGTGATAAATATACAGCGCTAGGCATGCACGAACAGGCTTCGGAGTACTATAGAAAGGCATTGGAACTACAAGAAGATTCTCTAGGCCCGAAACATCCTGATAATTGTCATCTCTATGGAATTCTTGGGGAAACGTATAGGGCCCAGAGCAAGTATGAGCTGGCGCTTAAGTATTTCGAAAAAAGCTTCGATATCCAGATAGTATCTTTAGGGCCGAGGCATGATCTTATTCTTGAGTTATACAAAAATATAACTAGTGTTTACGAAAACCAGGGTGACACCGACCGCGCTGTAGAGTATCTTAAAAAATGCTTAAAAATTCAGAAAGAATGCGATGGCCATGTGACGGAGATAAAAGCCTGGATTATTTATTTACAAGCTCGACAAGATAAGATCCCTTTCTTGAAAATTGTTATTCACGGTGGTATCTATCTTATTCTACCTATTGTAATTTATTTATTTTGGTATCTCCCATCCAGGACCGCCTGGGCTGATGTATTCCATACTTTTAATGGTATTGCATCTATAAAAATGATAGAGAAATATTCATTTGCATGTAATGATTCAATTTTCGGGGCTGGAATACTGATAAATTTAGCGCTTGTTGGTTCATTGCTGTTTCCTTCTGTCCTATATTCAGAAGATTGGAATTTTATTCATCGAATATACGGACATCAAATTATTGGAGCTATCCTTCTAATTAAAATAATCATCACGTGGACAATTAAATATGAGGGGTTTTTCAAGATTGGGCAAAACTTAGTTGCACTTTTAATCTGTTATCTTGCGTATCTCTCTCGAACAGATTATTGGGGATGGATTACAGGAATCTTTTTTCGATTTATGGGATGGTTATATATGGATTGGATTCCGGCCTTATCGGGATTTTCCAAGTTTTTTAAGTTTAGAAGTTGGAAGTATAAGTTTGAAATTGATATTTGGGCCTATAAAATCCTTAAATGTGGTGTTCTGTATTATCATTTCATGTGTTTGTCTTCCGCCCTATCCAGTCTATCTGATATTTACACTCACGGAATACTTGGATCGATTATTGTCGTATTTGATTTCTGGAATACGTTTAACTTTGTCAAAGAATATGATGTTTATACCTTTGGGACCGGAAAATACATACAAGTTGAATTGGTTCACTACACTAATTTCTTTCTTCTCTCTTGTTTTTGGTCTGATTGGTTTACTATTATCTATTTAATGGGGGTTATTTTCTATTTAACAGACTTTTGGACAAAATTAGTCGGAAGTCCGTATGCTACTTACTTTATCTTCTCGTCTATGTGGTCCTCTGGAGTAGGATTTTTCACAGGAATGCGTTCATGGCTGTGGTCTCGCCCCCTCTGCATTGTGGGCGCTTTCACGGGATTTACGACGAGAGTTTGGGCTGGGATAATTTATTTGTTCTATCGGTTAGTGGTATTAAAGGGATGCGATTTCGTTTTAATACATTGGAGTGACTTTTTGCTTGCTAAATTCATTTTATTTGCTGTGCTATTCTATTCTTATTGTCATGTGTATTCTATCTTGTTATCCGATTATAATTACGGGTTTATTGAGCTGATTTACTGTATCTGTGATACATTCTTTTACGTGTGTAATAATATGATGATTTATAAAGCTCTCGGATCTTGCGCCTTTCTCCAGTTGCACATTCGGAATTTAGAAATGGATTTATTTTGCTTTGTTGTTTACTTATTAGTCGCATACATGTGGGCTTTAATAGTTTGCGTGTGTGGACTTTTCCCTGCTCCATTTCAAGGTTGGAAATAATGTACGAAGTACCAATTATTTTGATTTAAGTAAATATGTATATATATACTATCGGGATGCTAATGAAATCTGTCGTTTTAACCCCCACCACCGATAAAATGTGTTCTGCAAAAGCTAAATAATTTTCGTCTCCATGTTGGGAATAAAAAGATGACAGAGCATAGAATGAAAAAGAAGATATCTCCCATAATAATCAACAGCACCAACAACCCATCGGTATCCAGCCCTACAGACAAGTTATTAGCAGGTTCATTCATTAATGTCGCACGAAAAGAGTCACAGTCTTTAGCTTGCCATCCATCTACACATACACCGCCTTCATCAAAGGGAGTACCAGGATTCGTGTATTTTCCCCCCATAATATCAGGTGTGACCCTATTTAAGAGAGCTCGATCAGAGCCTTCTGTAATAACATGCATAATATCAAGCTGGCCGCAGTACATGCAAGTTGATATTGCAGAGCAACTTTCGAAGGTTTCAAATACATTGCAGCCTACTGAAGAAGGATAAAACTCTATCGCTTGTCCGAAGTTTTGCATTTCATTAGTTATATCACCGTCACCAGGAACAGCGAAATTGATCAGCACTGTCCTTGCAGCCAAAGGTTCATTAAATGTCGTGCTTGAGATGATATAGTATGTCTCTGTTTGATTTGGTAATATTGTCAATACACCCAAAGGAACCGAAATATTTGGACCAGCAGTATTATCAGATACAGAAAACATTACGTTCGATGCATTTCCATTCGGGTTAAATAGGTCAATTTTTGTTGAAACAGTAGATACAGGATTGTTAGCAAGATCAGAGACATCAAAGCTTAGTAGTACCGAATCGTTACGCGATAAACCATCATTAACTGTGACGGCGATTACGTCATTACAGCTAAAAATATTTGTTTCATTTCCTTGGCATATACCACACACATCAAATGCTGCATCACCATGACAGATATTTAAGCAATCTATTTGATTTCTTGCACAGCAAATATATGAATTGTATTGAACTCCATTATCATATTGGTAAGAAAATCCAGACAAGACAACCTCAGCATGGCCGTCACAAACACCTGAGCAATCTAAATCGTCAATTGCACAACAATCCCCCGTCTTATCTGTCTCAAAATAGTCGTAGCACCCACCATCACAGGATTCATATCTATATAGATCTGGTACTGCATTACCAGTCCACGCTGAATCAATATAAGACGAATTTGAGCATGGCAATTGCAGTGATGTAAGATTACCATTGCATATGGAGCAATTACCGACACTAGCAAAAGTAGTATTAGGTGGTCCATAAAAAGAATCGGGATTAAATATGCTTGACTGGTCTTGATTGATACTACATGCATCCAATAATACAAGCCCGGACATATCTTGAACATGTGTGATAGTAATAGGGATCGGATTAATATCCAGTTTCATATAATCCATCGATTGCAATGATATACCATCATATTTGGCAGCTGCCGGTTTCCATAGAATGGTCAGCCCATAAACTTCTGTAGTGGACAAATTTTGAGAGCATAATGTTTTAATAGGAATAAGCAAACTACAGTTCAAATGAGGAATATCATTCGAAACACTGCAATTGCCAATGGAACTCAAATCGTCATTAAAAGAAATCGCGAAATCAATTTCATCAGCACATGTCATTGTTAATCCACTCAAAAGAATAGTATAATTGCGACCATCTAGAGAACCTGAGCATGTTTCATTCGTGAGATAAAATGAAGAATCAGTAGCACACCACTCTCTAGAGACTGGGCATGCATTAAACGCCCTACCATCTGATACATTCATTGACGGGGGGTAAATTGCAGGGAAAACAATATCCCACACATCTTTACCTATGTTTATTTGTTCAGTCGTCAGATGAAACGGAAGCTTGCTAGCAGTAGCTGGTGTCCACTTGTCAAAAGGTCTAATAGCGGACATCCATTCGTAGCCATATCCCTCTTCGGCATAAATTGGATCAAAACTGTCGTAATCAATATAAATTTTACCACTTCGAAATAGTCGAATATGAAACGTTGTTTCGGCTGAACTTGCGCTAGTATTATAATATCTTAATTTGGAATACTCAAATTCAACAAAATCAGGATATCCTGCTTGGGGGTCTATCGCAAATGATATTGTAGATTCAAATGATTGGGTTGGGTCAAAGTCCGCCCCTACTCCTGCGATCGCTCCTCGGTAATTCCTATTCATATCATTGCAGAAATTTTGACAATCCAAGATTGCACTGAAATGAAGAACGCCATTAGGATCAGTAAACGTCCTATCATAATCTTCTCCAAAGAAAGGGAACGGAAATGGTAAGTCGACTCGATCATACGGACTATCATCCGAAGATTCTGTAATCGTCAGATTGCGACGATTCGCAAGTTGTCCAAATGATGGAGTAAATGCCGAATTTGAATAAACTGTGAGATACATCACTGTCGCTGGAGATGCACATACATGATGGTTCATATTCAATAAAGAACACAATAGAACCAACCACATTGAAAATAAAATCATCATTGTATTATCTCGTCTAATCAGAAACAATGGTCTGATTCATACAAAAAAAGAAGATTCTAACGCACACCTTATACACAACTTATTCCAAAATGAATAGATCTCACTAGTTAAATCCAGAGGAAACGCCAGAACACTCGAAACAATGATAACGAAATCGATTTGATTTCTTCTTTTGGTGGCTAGAGACGTTTTGATGGTGTTGAGATGTTGCTCTGTTGGAAAGCTGTTAAAAATAAAAACATTATTCTTGCTCTACCTCGGTCTGTAGGAGCCTATTTGTTGTAAATAGTCTTCGTTCGTTTGTAAAGAGTACAAATCGTTTACTTTTTGTTTGTTTTTCTCCATTGTGTAGGAGTCCTTTGAAAGAAAAATGCCATCTAAACTTGCAGCAATCGTACATATCTCCGATGATGTGAGTGTAAACATAAGCCTTGGTAATGGGAGACAGACCTTTAGGTGGCTAGCTCATGCTGTTCAAGCTCGCTTGTTGAATATGAAGGTATTGCGTGGTGGTTATGAGAAAGAGCATCGTTGCATCACATCATTCAAGAATGTTTCTGGTGAATTGATCAACCCATTTGATATGATAATGGAGCATGTGGCGGTACATTCGGAAACTGTTGATTTATGGGCTCAGTGTGACACCCAAATCGAAATTGATAAAAATGGTGACCCGATCTATCCAGAATGGCTTGCAGCTGCTGTGGTCCTCAGTGAAGAGGGCCGTCGATGGCAGTCTGATATTGCTATGAGTAGAGAGAGAGAGAAGTTAAGTGCTGATCCAACAGCTTCACTCCTTCCTGGGTCTACACTTGTGCAAGTGGGAGGAATTAGCCATTCGAAAGGTGGTGTGGCGTCTGCTTTTAGTATTGATTACCCACATATCAACTTGGCAGGAATGGCAGTCAATAAAAATGTTCTCAATGATATACTACTTGATAAGATCAAATCCAATTATTCGCATATTTGTAATATATTCATCCATTTCTGTGGTCCTGGTCAATTGGGTAAACCATATGGTATGTCAAAAGCTGAATTCGGCCGTGTCTTACACTATATGGGCTTAGCCAATTATAAAGAAAGCGCTGTTGAAATAGATGAAATTTATTTGAAGAGCCTTAGTAGCAAAATTATCCCTGGTGTTGCACCTCTTATGAGTAGAGCAGAGATGGTGCGAGGGTTATTTCTACAACTTGATGCTCTTACAAGCGGTCAAGGACGGGAAGATGACAAGGATGGTATGTTTCAAGGGTTAGTGGAAAGGGAATTAATAGGAAATATGGAAAAGACATGGGAGAAGATATCTAGTATGTATGTTACCTGTACTGATGATGTGGATATGCAGCGAATAGTTTTGGATAACAAACAAGCAATGCTAAGTACTTACAAGTTATGGGGAGATGTTGAAAATGGAGTTACTTTACAGTCATTGATCGATTTGATTGATAATGCTACAATTCAAGCAATTCCCAGTGAAAAGCAATGTGTAGCTGCCTTTATCGACGCACAACTAGACCCTCACCCAGATAAAGAACTTTCCACACTAGTATTCCGAGAATTCACTGAAGCTGTGGCCAGGTTTGCTGTGGAGGTTATTGATACGGAAGGTCTTACAAAATCAGATAAAGTTCGACTAGCTTTTAATTCGATAGCAGAAGCTCAAAATTCAGCAAACTCCTATCGAAAA
>JACKZZ010020376.1_pt1 | contig 16700 bp, 5 predicted proteins | sample 8027871 | NCBI WGS metagenome assembly JACKZZ01 (sample SAMN15724774, study PRJNA655200) | protist metagenome | isolation source: fluorescence activated cell sorting (FACS) single amplified genomes of... | place: USA: West Boothbay Harbor, Gulf of Maine | collected 2000-07-19
AGTAGCCAAGAAAACAGCGGTAACAATATTGGAAGCATGTGCATTAAATCCACCGACTGATCCTGCCATAGCACTACCAACAAGATTCTTCTGCTTGTTAGTATCTACCATCGCCTTTACAGTTGTCTTCAATACATCAACTACAATTTTCTCAGGAATTACTGCCTCAACTACAACAGATTTACCACGGCCAAGAATCCAATTGATAGCTGAAGGTTTCTTATCAGTGCACATATTACCACTAATTGCCACAAGAACCATATCAGGAAATTCACCTTCAATGACTTCGATAGCCTTTAGACACCCTTTACTCACCATATTCATACCCATAGCATCACCAGACATACAGCTGAAGCGCAAGTACGCATTTCTACCAGCTACAGTGACAGTCAAAGAGTCTAAACGACCGTAGTTAGTTGTGGAATTAAATGCTTCTTCAAGTAATAAATAGTTTTCACGAGTCTCCGCCCACTTTTTGAGGGCAGCGGCACGTACAGCAGATGGCAAACGGACACAAGGGGCTCGTGTAATGGCATCTTTAAGAAGAACTGATTGACAACCACCACTCATAGACAACGCTTTGCAACCTCTATTTGTAGATGCCACTAAGCAACCTTCAGTTGTCGCCATGGGGATATAGACAGGAGCACCATTCAACATGAGAGGGCCTACGATGCCTACGGGGAGGGGAACATAACCAACAACAATCTCACAGTTAGCACCGAAGACTTTATCGTAATCATATCCAGTATAAGGAATAGCATCAAGTGATTTGCCTAGGGTCTCTTCATAGACTTTTCTACGAATAAGGACGGCACGAGTCTTATCTCCAAGCTTCTTTTCTAGCGCATAATCCTTCAATAGTCCACTGCGGACGCATTCTAAGACTTCATCGTCAGTCATAGTAGAGTAGTCAGGCTCAGGGCCATCTGCCTTGACAGCCGCGACAGTCGCAGGTGTAGGTGCAGGAGACGAGGTGGAGGTGGAGGTAGGTGCCTTACAACCTCGTTCTGCACAGATAGGCGTATCATTCATGGGAACAGGGATAGAACCAGAGGATTGCTTGCGAGCAGGTGAAGATTGAGCCTTTTTATTACTATCCTGTTGTTCTTTAGAAGTGGAATAATCTTGCTCATCTAGAGCTGAAAGACCGAAAGAAGAAGGAGAGCTTTCAAGTGACTCTTTGTCAACAAAAGAAATACCGAAAAAGCCAAAGAAGTAGGCCAGACACAAGGACCATGTAATCATCATAGGGAAGAACATATTGGTCATAGGGGATACATTGCCATCATAGTGGGCTTGGCCAGCAGCAGGTCTATAATTCGCAATAACATAACCAATTGAACCCACGAAAATGGCGAGAACGACGTAATTCAAAGCTTGAAGTAAAGCCCAATTAGGACGGGGCTTGATTTTAAGCTGAGTATCAGCAGAGACAGCAGCAGGTTTGGTACCATCACGTGTCATAGCACTCATGACGACTGATAACACTGTAAATACTGCACCACTAACGAGAATAGTGGTTGATTGCTCAGAGAGGAAAGCATGTGTGGAACGAAACATCTATTTTAGGTCAATAAAGTAGATAATTAGGATACAGAAAGGGTAATGGAAAAAGGAGAAGAAGGTTAGAAACCAGGTAAATAGACTAAAATACATTAAAATCATCCTTTATTACATATCACGGAAATGAACAAGAATACTAAACCTACCTGCCCCGAAATGGTTTCAATCTGATCCGCGATTTCACTCATCAATACTGAAGCTATCTATCAACGGGAACAAGTATCAAAACTAAGTTAGGTAAATTGGCCTGTTGTGGTATTTGACTAGAACACTTCACCGTCTAAAATTTCGGATGGGACCCTCTTAACAAGCGATCCCAAGAGGCGGTTTTAAATGACACGAGTAATTTGCTATTTCCCAATTCCAATGGGCAACAACAAGTACGAATAGGAACAAATACGATCTTTCCAAGAATTATCTGTTACTTTAAATACAATAAGATATAACAAGCTATCCCTATAGAGCGTTATTACCTTTAATCAAATCTCTTTCCCTCTGCATTATTGGGTCCCTTCCTAGGGTCATGCAATGAATAAGGGTCGGCATAACTGCGGTTTTTGGAAAAACGCTTCGTTTTATATGGGCCCGTGGCATGCGTACCCCAAATCATGAGTTCTGACAATCTTAATGAAGAAGAGGCAGATTGTTTGATGGATTATGGCAATGGTAGAAGAGAGTGATAGTGACTTCGAAATGATTGTAAGCCCTTTACCAAAAGGAAAGGGTTCCATTCCAAGAAAGAGAGCATTATCAAGACCATCTAAGGAGAAGAGAGTTATAGGAGACAAAGATGATGAGGATGAGTGGGAGGTATGGGTTGACCCTCCAGTCAAGGATAGCACACACTCTTTGAAGAAGAATAAGATGGAGCAAGGGAGCAGCAGTAGCAAGGCTAAGCCAAAGGCAAAGGCAAAAGCAAAGGCAAAGGCAAAGGCAAAGCCAAAGGCAAAGGATACTGATGATGAGGAGGATGAGGATGATGATGATGATGAGGATTGGGGTAATTTGGCAGATCCATTCGATGATGAGGATATCCCCTCTCCTCCATCCTCTAAGAACAAGCTCCCTCCCAGTTCCAAACTGACCAAGAGTGCTCCTAAGACAAAGAAAGCCAAGGTGAATGCAAGTATGAGTATGAGTGTTAGTGAGGATGATAGTGCTCCCACCTTCCCCACTTCGCACGCACCAGTAGTACTACCAGAAATACTGACACTAGCACCAGCAGTATTAGCATTAGCAGAAGCCACAGATGGGATCATTGACCCTATAATAGGTTCTAACCCTACCTACGTAGTAGAGAATGCTAAGAGTGGACGGTCTTCTTGCCGCTTATGTGATGAGCTGATCAATAAAAACGATGTACGGGTGGGTATCCAGGCTGATGGGGACTGGGGGTTACAGTGTAAGTACCAGCATCTGCACTGTACATACTTTCATTCCTATATAACAGAGAATGCACGAGTCGATCTACTACAGAATTATAATATGCTCGCTCCTGCTGACCAGGAGTTAGTAATGACTAGAGTACAACAATGCGTTACTGAAGTCGATCCTGACTTGGTTGCTGTCGACCCTGATGAGCTAGTACGTAAAGAATGGAGCAATCGTGCAGACTGTCCTGATGGTCTCCTCATGCCACTACTGCCGTACCAGCTAGAGGGATTGTCTTGGATGGTTCACCAGGAGAGAGGACCGTTACGTGGGGGCATCCTAGCCGACGAAATGGGGATGGGTAAGACTATACAAGCAATAGCTACGATTCTAGTACATAAACCATTGAAAGAGGGCGATGCTGGGTATCTTGAACAGTTGGAGGAGTGGAGGCATAGTGACGAGGCGCACAGACAGGGCAATATCTTGGTGGAAGTAGTTAAGAAAGAGCCTGTGAAAAGTAAACCCAAAGCTAATAAAGAAGACAAGGAAAAAGAAAAAGTGCAACCAAAGCCTAAGCCCAAGGCGAAGGGTAAGGGCAAGGGTAAGGGCAAAGGCGAAGATGAAGATGAAGTCGAAGATGAAGATGAATCCGACAAGACTACTGCTACTGCTACTGCTACTGCTACTGCTACTGCTACTGGTGGTATCAAAGTGAAAGCGGAGGTGGTTGAAAAAGAGGAGGAGAAGGAGAAGGAGAAGGAGAAGAGGGCCCCTCTTATAGCAGTCAAAAGCGAAGAGGCGTCATGTACACCCGCTGCCCCCTCTTCCTCTTCCTCTTCTGCTTCTGCTTCTGCTTCTGCTGCCGGTGGGGGCACAATAGATCCACAAGGTGTACCCAAGACTACAGCAGGTACTGGTATAACATCAGTTCCTATAGTACGCGGTGGCACACTGATCGTAGTTCCTACTGTAGCTGTCATGCAGTGGCAGAATGAAATTGTTCGATTCACGACTCGGGAGCATGCACCCAGGATTTGCATATACCATGGGTCTCAACGAAACCTAACTGCTGCTGATTTAGCCTCCTACGATGTAGTGATAACGACTTATAAGATAGCTGAAATTGACTTTAGACATGCTACAGCTGGTACGAAGATTGAGTGTCGTATCTGCAAGAAGAAGTTCTATCCTGATAAGCTACGGACACATAGGATGTATTTCTGTGGCGAGACTGCTGAGCGTACTGAAGGGCAAGCTAAGCAGCTCGATAGGAGGCTTGAACCTGAAGGGAAAGCGGAAGGTTCATCTAGTTCTAGCCCCATTCATATCTCTGGTGCTGGTACTGTCGATACCGGTGTTAAAAAGGCGCAGAAGCAGAAACAGACGCAGAAACAGAAACAGAAGCAGAAGAAGACAGTTGCCAAACAAGGAGTGGTTCGAATGGATTTGGATGGTTCTGGTGATGATTATTCTGATAGTAACAATGAGGATGAGGATGACGATGATGAGGATGATGAGGATGAGGATGGGTATGTAGATGAAGATGAAGATGAAGAGGGAGAGGTAGGGAAGGGTCGCAAAAGGGGTAAAGGCAAGGCCCAAGCTGGGAAAAAGGCATCTGCTAGTACTAATTCCAAGGGAAAGGCGACGGCGAACAGCAAGGGCAAGGGTCGTGCGAAAGGGATAGATGTGAAATCGGAAAGTCATGATAATGGCGCAGAAGGAGACGGCGAAATCGAGTCTAGCCCCGGCACTAGTCCTGGCGAAGCTAAAAAGCGCAAGATAGTCATCGCTCCTCGTGTACCAGACCCTACTGTAGAACAAGACATACTACTAGCCTTGCGTGAGGCCGCAAAGGCATCGCAGGGCCCATCTCCGCTCCATAGCATCTCATGGTTTCGTATCATACTAGATGAGGCGCATATGATAAAGGACCGTAGTACTAGTACTGCAAAGAGCATGTTCCATCTTACATCCCTCTGTAAGTGGTGTTTGACTGGAACCCCCCTACAGAATAGGGTAGGTGATATGTTTTCTCTACTTAGGTTTCTTCGCCTTGACCCCCATGCCTATTACCACTGCAGGGCTAAAGATTGCTCATGCAAGTCTCTACACTACCGCTTCAGCGAGGGGCGTTGTCAGGGTTGTAATCACACTGCTATGCAGCACTATTGCCACTTCAACCGTTATATGTTGAAGCCTATCCAAGAGTTTGGTTATTCTGGTTTAGGTCGCAAGGCAATGTTACGTTTGAAATCAGAGGTGTTAGATACTCTTTTATTACGTCGTACAAAGGAAAGTCGTGCCGATGATATCCAACTTCCCCCACGATTTGTTACCGTCTGTAGAGTTAATCTCGACGAAGCGGAGGATGACTACTATCAAGCGTTGTACACCAAGAGTAAAGCACAATTCAATACTTATGTAGATGCAGGCACAGTCTTGAACAAATATGCACATATTTTTGATATTCTTATTAGATTAAGACAGGCTGTGGACCACCCTTATCTAGTAACATTCAGTGCAAGAGCTACCCTTGAAGACGCCGCTGCTTCATCCGCCCATCTAGCTCAAGCAGCACCCATAGCTATCTTATGCGGCCTCTGTGTGGAAGAAGCGGAACAAAAATGCACGGCCGATTGTGGATGTACGTTCTGTTTGGTTTGTTTGACTGACTTTATCACTAATACTGGTGATGCTAGTACTTGTCCTAAGTGCGCTGGTCTGTTAAGCGTCTCTCTTGTACCTGACCCTATTGAGAAACCTGCTGACAACTACTCCCCTCGTGCCAGTAGTAGTAGTAAAAGCAGCAGTAGCAGTAGCAGCAGCAGTAGTAGTAGTAGTGGTCGTGCCTTAGCTAACCAGTCTATCCTTGCACGTATGGACCTCTCTCGTTTCCAAACAAGCACCAAACTAGAAGCTCTTATGCAAGCGCTACATAAAATGCGCGCTACTGATCCTGGCGCGAAAGCGATTGTATTTAGTCAATTCACGACCATGCTAGATTTGATTGAGTATAGAATTGGCGCTAGTTCTGCCTGTGCTGCAGCTGGACTTTTACCAGGAGAAGCAATGCGTTCCTTGAAGCTCAAAGGGAGCATGACACCAGAGCAACGTGATGGAGTTATCAGAAAATTCAAGGAAGATTCTACTTATAATATCATGTTAATTAGTCTTAAAGCTGGTGGTGTTGCTTTGAATCTTACAGTTGCTAATCATATTTTCCTGATGGACCCTTGGTGGAATCCAGCAGCAGAAATGCAAGCAATTGACCGCACTCATCGTATCGGCCAACAGAAACCAATATTTGCAACACGCTTTATAGTGGCTGGAAGTGTGGAAGAACGCATTTTGCAGTTGCAGGATAAGAAGCAGATGGTTTTTGATGGTACTGTGGGTGGGGATGCAGGTTCCATGACAAGACTAACGGAAGAGGACATGCAATTCCTATTTCAGTAAAAATGGCCCTACTGTAAATATAAGTTTTACTTTTACTTTAAACATGTTTTTTTATAAAAGGCAAACTTGTTGTATTATGTTTACACGTTAAATTGAATTTATTACTCATCGCTTTCTTCACCACTACTTAAACTTTCCTCACCTTCACAAGTTTGACACTGACATACAAATAAATATTGGTTCAGAGCCTTCCTGCGGTCCCTCTTCAGCATACCTGTTGGCTGTGCTAAATAACAATTAAAGATCTCTTCTCCCGCGGAGAGCACACCTTTTGCATACATAACATTGCCTACACGTTCATAGCTCTCCTCTGAACCTACACTATCAGCTGATTGAATGATATATGGTGACCTGGACCAGTTCGAAATACATGAATGGTTGGCCATTGCATATTTAGAGTAGAGCGCTGTCCCCAATAAATGCCTTTCATTGCCGATTTGGCTGATATCCACGCATTGATTATTAGTCAGGAACATTCCCATTAAACTATCAAAAAATGGAGTACTCAAACAAATTCGACGAAATGCAGAATCAGCAGGGTAACTCTCCAGAGTGAATATAATAGTAGTGAGAGTAATATAAGCAGAATTTAGATAACCTTCAAAGTAATTGGTTTGAAACATTTCTGTAAACATATGATCTGGCATAGGTCTACCACCACGAAAAGAATGAATAGCCTTAGTGAAAGGCAGCAAAGCAAACCCACCAATTACACGTTGTACTGCCATTTGCATTTCAATTTCATTAATATCACAAACTGATGACGAATCCGATTCTTTTAAAGGTAATGCATCAAGAATAATCATTGCAATCACCTTTGCCGCACATCCTAAATACCCAGATATCATTGGTGTTTGCTTCTCATATTCGAGTATAGAAACATTGGCTGTCTTGCATAAAACTTGGTGATGGGAATTAAATGCAGTCTGTTTACAAGAAGAACTGCAATAATGAGCTGAACAAAGTTCGCATTCAAATCCTTTATCTCCTTCAATACAGAAGCGACCACATTCTGTACACGACATCAAACCCTTAATACCTTTATCATTATGTTGTATTGATTCACACCATACAAAAGGTAATTCTGAAAACATTAGCTCTCCATCTTTCATTGCGTCATTCGCAACTAATATTCTGCCTCTCCCTACACCCATATCAATAGTCCTCGTTTTGCTTTTTAAAAATTCAGCCATTTCCGTAGTTGCTATATAGACACTCCCACTTTGGTCTGACTGATGATGACTTGAACTAATTCAAGTGCCTTTGAAAGGAATAACTTTCCAAGAATCCTGCTCACCCCTGGGATACTAAAAGATAAAAACAACGGGGCGGGCTGATCGACCTTTAGGACGAGCTAGCAAACCCAGCAAGACCAACCCAACAGCGACGGCATCCTTCTACTTTAAGAATTCAAAATATTATTCGTTGTAAAAGCAAAAAACTGTGTGTTGCAAAAAATTATATAATTACAGTATCAAAACAAAAATCCTTGGTCATTTAAAACTTTTATGCCGTAAAGAGAAATTTTAAATCAAATAGCCTAAACATCTGTCCGAAGTACCTTCAGGTACTAAATTAACTTTTTCCTACACGAGAATGAAACTTCTACTTTTTTAGCATATTCCACGACAATTGCTCGTATATTCTCCAAAATCCATTGTAAAACCCTAATCCTGACCCCCCAGCCTTGTAGCTCTGGGCCATAAAATGTAGAATTGAGGCTTTAGAATCACACATGAATACATTCTGCTGTATACTTTTATCACAATTCGAAGGGACGTCGCTCACAAAGAATGGAAGTGGGGGTGTAGCTGTAGATATAGTTGATGATATTTCAACTTGTTCCTTTTGTCTATGCCGATAGGACTCTTCGTACTTAATAGCTGCTGTGCCAGGCATACAAGCTAGAATTGAATTGAGCCTAGCATGGTATTGCACATTCCATCGACATGGAAGTATATTTAACAAAGAAGGATGATAAGTTAAGATAACATTGAAAATGTCTTGGTCATTCAATTTTACGGTCCATTTTGATTGGTAGGTCTGCAAGCATCGAATAGCCCTAACGGCGAGCCCAGACCATGTCCATGCCAAGTTATTACTATGACTATTCACACTAGAATCACTCATTTGACAGTGTTTCACAGTAGTACCAGTACCAGTACCAGCTGCAGCAGCATTCCTACTATCACTAATAGAGAGAACCTCAGTAGTAGCCTGGGTTGTAAAATCGAAAAGCATCACTCCTCCTATAATCCCATAACCGTGGTAAGACCCATCATGGGTTGGACTGACGCACCCACCATCTCCGTTAGTACACCCCCCATGTCCACCAAATCCTCTACTACCACCACTACCGCTACTACTACTACTACTACTACTACTACTACTACCGCTATTACTACCACTATCACTATCATCTGTGCCTTTGGGGAATGGAGTAGACCTATCTCTAGAATGTGTAGCAGAGCCAGGGTCTGCTGCGTCAAAAGGGCGCGAAAATACCCAAGGCTCATAATTCTCAGCAGCAGCAACTGCTGAATTGTTTTTTCCCATTTTTTCAAATTCTTGCCATAATGAATTAATGTTTGTTAAAACAAGCTGATCTGTTTCGATACTTATAATTCGTTTCGGTTGAAGTTCCATAGTTGTCGATTTAATCCAATTCTCATGATATTGGTGTAATGAACTACCTTTAACACTTGCGTATTTCCGTACAGCTCTCAATAAAGCATCTGATAAAAACGCAGATGTCATATACTGGTCAAGGAATAGACGGCAATAACCTGCTTTTCCGGAATGGTGAAATGACAAGGACATGTCTAGTTCATTCAAGAGGACATCAAGTGGGTCACTACATACTACATTGAATGGATGTAGAACTAAGGCTAAACGTGACATTTCTACTTCCATATGATGTTTTTGCCACAATTTGTTGAAAAAAAGACTACCGGCAACATCAGTAACCATATGAATAACTAATCGACGGCCATTGGACGATGGAACATCACGGTTAAATAAAAGACTTTTAAGCATAGTTTCAGCCTCTTTATATCTCCCTTCACTCCTTACAGACATAACGAATACATGCATAATATCTTCTTCAACGTTTTCTGTTGCAGAGGACGACCAATCAGATGATAGAAATACATCTACATCTTCATCGTCAGTGAGGCTAGCATGCTGAGCTTGCATATCACTCTCACCATCACTAACTCGAACAGTAAATTCAGTAGATCCCAGGGATTTGACACTATATTCTCTTTTACCAGGCGCCATTCCATCATCACTACCACCACTACCACTACCACCACTATCATCTACTTCTTTTTCCTCTACCTTTACATGATTTTCATTTTCATTATTAAGACTTTCCCAGAAGTAATTCGCCGAATAAATTCCACTAGGAAGGCCATATACTGGAATTATACTAGACCCGCTTTCAATAGTGGAGCAATACACAGCTTCGATAGGTCTAATAAGAGCACACATGACCCCTCCATTAATGCTAGTGCTATGGCCTTTTTCATTCGAATCACCTACACGAGTATCATGGAAATGCAAGTCAAAACGGCTGCTTCTCACCACATCTAGTTCTGATGGCCAAATATGCTGAACACCGCCACCATTCGCAGCATTTAAAAAGTGCTTCTTATTAAACAAATCAGGATGCGATGTGGAGTTCAATTGCATATACTGTAAGACCTCATCCGACCCAATAGGATGCATATATACAGCAGCTGATTCGTATCTACAAATATCCTCAGCATCTACTCTTAAAAACTCATCTTTGCCCATTGCGCAAGCTTCAATTACACCATCCTTCACAATTAAGCTCACACAGTGCCCTGAAACCACGAAAATCTCGATTCCACTCTTCTCTTGCGCAGTGCATGCATAGAATAAGAGCAAAAAGAGCCAATGCACACCCCACATTGTCCGAAGGAGGAGAATTGACAATGATTTTTAGATTTTTTCTAGATTATCATTTTGGATGGCTAGTTCTCCTTGAAAGGTTTCGCTCCTCTTGTTTTTGACTCATAAGTGAAGATGTCTTCGACAGAAAAGGAAAAGGAGGCTCCATATGACCCCTTCTTCAATGTAAGGAAGGGTGGTCCTAAAGAGAAGCGCTTGTTTCATGTTGCATTGATGGGAGAGTTCAACACAATTCCTCCGGTGTATTGGATAAGAGTGAATCAGACAGAAGGCGCAGAGTATATTTCAAATGAAATTCTTAAAGAAGAATTTTGCAGCTATGGAGAGATAACCCAATGCTATAGACCTGAGAACCCTGATAATGGTGAACCTAGACCTTTTGCATTGGTAGGTTTTTCTCATCCCGATCCCAGAGATCAGGCTTTGGCAGAGAAGAAGTCTTCAATTGATGGTAACGCCATTACAATTCAACTTGCCAAGGATTGGTTTGTTGACCTATATCCCAAACCTGGAGAGTCGCTCTTGGACAGATTATAAACGAACGAAATTCGAAAATAAAAACATAATCTTTCCTTTCCGACTTTCTTTGAAAAAAACCCTACGCCTTGTACGCAACTCGATCTAAGTGAACGAACCACGCCACACAACGGGTTTCTTTGAATTGAACACAACGCTTGTCCCCATAAAAAACAATAATCTTTATATTCATGTAAACATAAATCACTAAAAAAAGTACTTTCCCAAGAAAAAAAATTAAACACTCCTCCCTTCCAGCTCATTATAACTACTTCCGTACAACGAGACTTGCATGTGTATGTATGTTGATTTCTTTATTTTTTATAAATTGAAATTTCTTTATTGTTTTTAATACTTTGGTAAATCGAAATAGAAAGGAGGATAAAATATTTTTTACTAATAAAACCTCGTGTTTTTCCCGTCCACGTGACCTAAATTAACATTAAATATTCCATCTTCCATCCGCTTCTTAAAGATAGATGCCTGGCATCTATCATATCTTTTATTATAATTGTTTTGTTTTGAATTTGTTTTTGTTTATTGTAAAGACCACAAGGCGAGGGTACCGTCTGCACCTGCGGTTAACAGTTTGGATTGACCAGCAACAAAGGCAAATTGAGTAACACCACTGTTGTGTGCACTTGCAATACCACTAGAGATAGTGGCATCAGAAGCAGCAGCAGCGGCACTGACAACAGCGACTGAGCCGTCAGTAAGAGAAGCGGCAACGAAAGTGCCATTTGATGCAGTATTAACAACACCAGCAGCACAAGCACCTGCAGATAAGTGAAGTAAACCACAAGTAGATGCAGTTAAGCTTCCACTAGCAGAGACCCAAGTCTCACCAGCAGGGACAGTAGAGAATTCAATCTCCGAGCCACAGTTCGCACGAGTTGGTTGCTTCAGATCGAAATACCTCACAGTAGGAATACCTGAACCTGAAACAATATTATCAGGGGTGCAATTGCTAAAAGTACGGAAATATTGTCCACTTGCAGAAAAGTCGATTCCAGTGACCTCCGCAGAAGCAGCAGGAATGAAACCTGAAGTTTTGAAACCAGAGGGTACAGTGTAGTGGTACACACACTTATCCTCAGATACAGCAGCAACAATATTTCCATCGCCAGAGTAATTGATACGAGTGACCTTACCAACGCCAACATTGTGCACCTTCACTTCAGTGGTAAGGCATGTGGCATCGGCAGCACCACCAGCACCCATAGCAGATCGCATGGCAGCATCGTATTTCATGATGATTAGAGCAGCATAATTACCATTGGTGTCAGTTCCGCAGATAGCAATAGAAACTTCAGAGCCATCTGGTTTGAACTGCACACAAGTAGGTGCATGCACAAGTACTTGCGTCTCGATCACGACAGGTCCACCGGATGCTCCTAGATCCCATACCTTGAGTAGTGCATCTTTACCTACAGTGATTGCAGTGTTAGGATCAGTAGGATGAGTAGCGAGGCTAACTATATTGCTACAATGGCCCTCAGTGACAAGAGTTCCCTTTAATGAATCAACAGCGATTTCAAGAACAGCATTCGAAGAGATACCAAGGAGTAATCGACCAACGCGCTGGTCCGTGTCGATAGATGTGATAGAGGGCTTTGAACCAAAAGGAGAAGCAAGGACGCGTCCAGTAGCAGCGGCAATGGTATCCATATCGATAGCACCAACACATGGTAAGCCTTCAGGTGTAGACTCCAAAGAGGATGCATCCCAAATCTTGACACCATCAACACTACCACTGATTAGCTTACCAGTAGCAGAGTAGCATAGTGAAGTCACAGCTCCATCATGTGCACCAGGCACAACAAGGACGGGTGTGGTACTCGCTCCATTCCAGAAGGCAATGCTACCATCAGTATGTCCAGATACACAACCACCAGTGGTCATACTGACGGAGCTTGCCCAGCCCTTAGAAATATCCTCAGACTCAGTAGGAACATGAGTAGAAGTCCAGTTCTTTCCACCGCAAAAGGTGAAGAAGCGAGGAAGGACTTTATTGTTACCAGCCATGAGAAGAGGACAGGAGGTTTCTCCTTTTACAGAAGACAAAAACGCAATTTCAGTAATAGCAACAGAGTCTACGTTAGTCCCACCCATAGAGACACTGTCAGTCCAAGTACCAGAGGCACTATAGAAGACGAACAAGGAATAAAATCCAGCCACTTGAGAACCAGCTACCGCACACCACTTACCACAAACGGAGAAAGCAGAGGCAGAGATACCACCAGCTACTACCATAAGAGTGCTTAGACCACAACCAGTGACAGCATCGTAAATGCACACAGCGCCTGGCACGGTTCCATCTTTCTTTGCAGCCTTGTCAGTTACAGTGGTACCAACAGCAGTCCTTGGTCCAACAACGACACAATTACGAGAAGAATTAACTTTGACAGAGGAGGCGCCATAACTATAGGCTCCACCAGCTAGTTTCCAGACGGTTTGCACACCCGTGTCAATACTAGTGGTTGATACGGAGTTGCCACTGTTCATGATAACTGCACCACCTACACCATAGGCAGCAGATCCATTAGAAGTAGTAGCACCTATGACACGCTCCAAAGTAGCCTTGGCACTAGCATCAGCGGCCTCACCAACATTCTCAGGAATTTTCAAGCCATAAGACTCAGCAGCGTTCTTATAAGCATCAGCAATAGATGCAGCAAGAGAGGCGCGGTCTTTATCTGAAGCAGTAGGCTTGCTCTTGGCATTGTTGTAGGGTGCAATAGGAGCAATCTCTTTCTTATGAGAGAAAAGCCCAGTACCCTCCTTTACGACCTTCCACACACAGATAGTACGGTCATCAGCACCAACAGATACAACACGTTCATCTCCCTTTGTAAAAGAAACAGAGGAAACACCACCAGTGGTATGACCACTGTAAGCATGGAATGGCGCATTGAGAGCAGGGGCAGGGTAGGCAAAGAGCTTCACAGCTCCTCCTCTCTCACCAGTAGCCATAATCTTACCATTATGAGCCTTGGAAAGACTAGAGACCTTATCACCGATAACACCTGACGAACCACCGGCAGTATGGACACCTACACTGTCAGACCAGAATGGGGAGGCACGCTTGTGAGCAGCAAGACCGGAACAAACCTTGGCAAGGTTCTCAGTGATAATTTTAGGCTTTCCAGTAACATCCCACACAATGGTCTCAGCATTAGCACCACGAGAGACCATTGATTCACACTTATGTGTAAGTTCAATAGACACGATGGGTTCCTTGTGTCCCTTGAAGATATCCTTCATGGCGAAATCATTGAGAGGGTCATACTCATAGATAAAAGAATCTTGAGACCCAACAAAGACACGACCACCATCAGCTGAGAATGTAATGCAAGTGATGGGACCCTTGGCATCTTGAGTCTCATAGACGATATTGAGCTTGTTCTGCAAAAAGGATACGACGACAATCTTAGATACTACAGCTCCATCTTCATCTTTGCGCACCTGGCGACGGCCATTGCGGACAACAGTGCCACCAAGGCCAACAACAATAATCTGACCATTAGGTGAGTATGCGCAGCATCGCGCGACGTCAGAAAGGGCGAGGGTGGCGATGACATTGCCAGCAGCAACATCCCATACACGAAGAGACTTATCATCACCAACTGTAGCACATTCCTGTCGAATAGGATGGGTAGCCATACCGAGGACTTGGTCTCTACAGTGACCAGAGGTGAGTACAGGCTTGCTTCCATTAATATTCGTCCCTTTCTCGATATCAAGCTCGAAAATCTCACCACCAGCAGTAGCAGCGAGAATCTTACGCTGAGCTTTATCTACACTTACACTCTTGATTCCTCTCAAAGAGCCTAAGCCGAACAAGTTAGGAATAGGAGTCTTGTCACCATATAAATTGAAATTCTCAGCGAAAGTTTCAGTGGGGTTAAGATCTTGATCCAAAACGCGGATTTGTCCAGAAGTGCCACCGACGACGACCTTGAATTGAGGACCTTCATCAGCAGTAGCAGCCTTCATAAGCACAACAGCCATAGATGTAGCCATACCGCGATCGAACAAGGGATTAAATCCACTAGCTCTACGCTCGCCTCTACCGATAATACCAATAGAACCATCAGACATACCCATAATGAACTCGTTACCACCCTCAGCAGGGAGAGGAAGACCAGCACAAGATAGTACAGACTTCTTGGCACCACCACCATAGATACCAACCTTGCTAGTGAAAGAACGAGTACCACGGAGATCATGTAGAGAGAAGTGAGAAACACCACCTTCTAGCAAACGAACTGAACCAAGGCTATCACGAGGTTGTCTTGAAAAGGCCACACAAAGGGCTTTTTTAGAACCACCAACAGCAGAAGCGCGAGTAGTACCTGCCTTCCAGTCAACCAAGACCACAGAATGCTCAGCATCACACATAGTAGCAGCAATAAAGCGTCCACAAGGTGAGAATGCAACGGAACTTACAGAATGACCAGCTCCGAGCTGAACTCTAGCGAGTAGTTCCATACTGTTATCAGGTAACCAGACACAGATGGATACTGATTGCGCAGAACGCTGACCAGTGACGCACATACCGGAACGATCGTGGACACTGAGGCAAGTTACCTCATCATCATGGCCCATAAAGTGTGATTGAGTGCCAGCAGCTTTATCCAAAACGACTGCTACAGATGCAGCAGGGTAAACAATACGTCCAGAAGGGGTATAATGAACAGAACCACGGGTAGTACGGGCATTGAAACCAATGACGCGCTCTAGAGCAAGAGTTTGAACAGAGAGGTTATTTCCAGATAAATTAGAAATAGCGTCGAAGTCAGAACCAGCACCAGCAGCCCATTCAGAGACAGGAGTAGGACCAGTCTCATCAAAGATAGGGATAGGAGGAAGAACAACCTTAGGAGGGGGTTTCTCTTCACCTTCCTCTTCTTCCTCAGCATCAGGATCCGCCTCGACTACAGGTGCAGCAGCCTCAGCAGCACCCTCCTCTTCAACAACAGGTTCAGGCTCAGGGGCAATTGCTTGCTTGTAAGGCTCAACAGCACGAGGACCATCGAAAGTATCCTCATCATCACCAGAGTCATAACCAGCCTTGACTACATTACCCTCTTCATCTTCAACAGGAGCTGCCTCCTCTTCGGCCACATCAGCTTCAAGTTCTTCAGGATCGAATGTGACCTTCCAGACTTGCACTAAACCATCGTCTGAGCCAGCAGTTACAAGACGAGCACCTTCTTCAAGGAAGCATACAGCTGAAACTGCACCGACATGAGCAAGTACGAATGTAGCACCAGGAGCTTCACCAGCAGTAATAGCAGGGGAACGCTGCAATAGGACATTACCATTAGTGCAGCATGAAGCACATACAGCGCCGAATCGGTCGACAGCAAAGTTTTCGCCATTGTTCTTCCAGTAGCCTTTCATATCCCAAGATGCAGGGAAAGAGGCAGACTGCCAAGCAGCTGCCTTGACAGGTGCAGCAGCTTCAGGGTTAGAAGTGTCAATTACAGCACCAAAAGTCTCAGCACTAAGCGACCAATAAACCAAAGTTCCATCGACTGCTAGAGAGCGAAGGATGGTACCATCGGCACTGAAATCAGTTTGCTTGATCTCCCAGGGATTGAGAGTAGTAGGCTCAAAAGTAGCTTTGGGGACAAAGGCTGGCTTGGGGCCAACAGGTTCAGGTGCAGTTCCTTCACCCTCCACAGCCTCAGACTCTTCAGCAGGTGCACCTTCAGCAGCAGCAGCTTCAGCAGCAGCATCATCTTCAGCAGCCATAATAGCAGATGCAGCAGAATCATCATCATAACCACTGATGTCTTCAACTCCCATCTCGTAAAGGCTAATTTTGCCATTAGCACAAGAAG
>JACKZZ010022101.1_pt1 | contig 16699 bp, 15 predicted proteins | sample 8027871 | NCBI WGS metagenome assembly JACKZZ01 (sample SAMN15724774, study PRJNA655200) | protist metagenome | isolation source: fluorescence activated cell sorting (FACS) single amplified genomes of... | place: USA: West Boothbay Harbor, Gulf of Maine | collected 2000-07-19
GACATACTTATACACTGACACAAGTTGATGAAGTGTCTGATACAGAAACAATTATATATTTTGAACAAACAATCAACACAGTTGTAAATGATCCTATTGGAACAGTAGAATTAAATTACCAAAAAGTAGTACAATACATCGGTGAAATAAATGCAATGAGTGATGTTAAAACATCAAGAAAAGATGAAACAGAAGTTACTGTTTATATTCCACACCAAGCAGGAAGTACACCAACAGTATTATTTGAAACAAGAGATGATGAAAATTATTATCCTGGTGTAGAATTACCAATAATGACATCTCAAATTCAAACAGAAATAAAAGGAGCTGAAAATCTAAATTCACCAATAAGAACTAATCCAGGTGACTATCCAGGGTATTATTATGGTCAATTTGATGATTCAAATAAAACATATAGAGCTAGTTCAGGTGATAAAATAAGATATAGTGGTGATTATTATGGAGTTCTTAGAAATAACAATGTAGGTATTAATGAAGATGAATTCGTATTTTTAATGTCAGAATTCGATTCAAGAAACCTTGATGGAATTAATATTGATTTTAGTTTAAATCACTATCTTAAAATGGCGATAACTGATGATCAAGTAGGTTTTAATTTTGATGAATTTAACCAAACGACAATAGATAATGTTGAACCACAAGATTTTGAATATAATGCAATTTTATGGTATTATGAATTAGAAGGCGAAGATGAAAATGATGATAATCTTTACACAAACCTTTATGGTATTACACTTTTAAATAATCCTAAGAATAATGATAGTGATGACACATATATGCAACCATATCAAAAATTAGTTGGTAATGATCAACACGATGGTTTATCATATATTCATTCATTAAATTTATCAAAATCAGTTGACAATGATACAAGTTCTATGTCATTTGATCCATTAGCAATAAATAATACATTCGGATTTGATTTATATTCTAATGTTATGTCAAATGTAGGTAAATTGAACGAATCTTTTACAAATATTATTACAACATTCACAAGTATAAATGAAGAACTTAATAATATGAAGAGTATTATTTATACTCAAACTGATATGGATTTAATAAAGTCTAAGTTAAAAAATTTAGAAGAATTATTAAAATTATATGAACAATATCAATTTGTTGATTCCGATACCGTTTCTATAACGACTAATTATGGTGGTATTTATCCAACAATTTCATTTAATATTAAGAATGTTGAATATTCAGATATTTATAATTTAAAAACATCTGATATTTATGATTATAGAGTTGCAACTGGTAGTGAATATAATATTGAAGTACCAGATTCAAACAAATTATTAGTTAAAATTACAAATAATGATATTACAAATTACGATGTTATGGGTATTTTATTAGATAAAGATTTATCTTATAAACAATCCGCTGAAATATATTTTGACGCAGATAGTTCATATTATGCAAATAATATGAAGATTGTTATAAATTATAATAATGAAGATGTAGGAACTGTAGTTCAAACAACATTAATTGATAATTTTTATGTACCTACTGATATCGGTGATTACATACCAGGTGATATAACATATAATAAACCATATTATAATGATACATATATTTCACAAAATATTAACTTAATACAAGTAGAAGGTACTGTTCCATTGGTTTATACTATTTTATATCCATCAGAACAAAATATTATGGGTAGTGCAACATACGAAGAAAAGGTTTACATAGAAAATTTTAAATTCATTAATGATAACACAGGTGAATTAATAGATTATTCTGGTGTACATGAAGTTGGTACAACTGAAAATGATTTTAACCAATTATATTTTAAAATTTTACTTAATACTTATGATATGACACCAGTAGGAGTACCTAAAGTTTATTTACCAAAGGCTGTTAAATTTTTAATCACAAGAATTGATGAAAGTAATACATCTTCAATTGAAGATAGATATTTAATACAAAAAATATATTTATAAGATGGAAATTAAATACTCAAACTTTCTGAAATTATATGAACAACAAGAATCAATAATCAGTTTATCGGATGTTGAAACGGTTATTAAAAGTATATTTAATGATACTAAGGTATCATCCGCATCTACAATATATGAAAAAGATGAAAAAACAGGTGAGTTAAAATTAATAATTACAATAAATAATTTATTTTACGAACAAACAGATATATTACATACTAAATTTGTATTCTTAGTAGACGATGATAAAAGAAAATTATTAAAAAATAAATTCTTTTATTTATATGATATAAACTGTAATTATAAAGAAATTGATTTTAGTGATGCTAATAATTTAGAAATTAAAATAAACACAATAATAAATAATAGAGATTTTGGTAAAGACATCAAAGAATTATCAGATATTAATATTACAAGTGCGGTAAAAGTAAATAAATGGTTACAAGAAAATAAAGTAGATAATATATCAATATATAGTATTACATATCATCCTATTATGGATAATATACCATGTAAGTCATTATCTTTCAAATTTGAAATAAATTTAGATGATACAAAATTTATTGAATTAAGATTAAAAAAGAATGAAAAGGATTACACATTTACATTCAAAGACGGAGATTGGTTTCATAAAGTTACAATAGATGATATAAAAGGAATGGTACAAGTAATAGGAGAAACCTTAAAAAATCATATAGTAGAATAAAATGGCATTTTTCGATTTTATAAATTTACAATACGAACAATTAACAGATCAAGTAAATAGTTATTTAAGAACTACTTATAGTAGGTCTGATGAATTATTTACAAATGCTTCACCTTTTGGTCAAGTAGTAAACGTATTAAAAGAATTTTTTCAATGGACAATAATTTACGAAAAGAATATCGTAAGAAATTTTCAAATAGAAACAGCAGATAATACTAAAGCAATTCGAAATTTAGCAAGGATCGGTGGTCATAACCCAACTCGTCCTATTACTGCTACAGGAACACTTAAACTTAAAATCAAACCAGGTGTTAATATTAATTCAGAAATAGCAGGTGGGTTGATTAAAATCGAAGATAAGACATTATTAAAGAATAAAACAAATGGATTAAATTATACAATTAGAATAGGTAAAGATGTAGATATTTATCGTTTATCTCAATCAACTGATATATATTTAAATGTAGTTCAAGGAGTATATGAAGAACAACAGTACACAGGTGATGGTACAATGAATCAATCATTTAGTGTTAATATTTCATCAACTGCTCAAGCTGATAATTTTGATGTAGAAGTTTTATATAACAATAACCCATTGTCTATAAAAGATGGACAATTCGATATGTTGAGAAATGAACTAGCTTGTTTTACAAGAACAGGTATGAACGGCGGATTAGATTTATATTTCGGTAATGGTAACTTTGGTTTTATTCCTGAAAATGGAAGTATAATTAAAGTAAGATACTTATTAACAGAAGGAACAGCAGGTCAAATTTTAACACCTGTTAGAAATGATTTTCAATTTATAACTGAAATAAAAGATGATAATGATGATACAGTTGATGTTACAAATAATTTTGATATATTAACTGATAAAGATATTACATTTGCATCTAATGGTGAATCAGATGAATTTACTAAATCAGTATTACCTAATGTTTCAAGAAATTTTGTATTAGCAACACCAAGTCAATATATTTATAATCTAAGTAGATTAGAATTGTTTTCAAAAGTAAATGTATATAATACATTGAATGATACAAACTTTGAAAATGATAATAAAATTTTCTTATTTTTAATTCCTAAAATATCAAACTACTATACAGGTGGTATTAATTATTTTAATGTTCCAATAGATGCTTTTTATTTAGATGATTATGAAATTGATAAAACTTTAACATATTTGAAGAAGTTAGGTAGTATAACAACTAATACAGTAATAGAAATCATACAACCAAGAATAAGTAAATACATAATGAATATTTATATAAGAAAACATGAAGGTTATGCAGATGATACTATTAAACAAAATATAATTTCTAATACATCAGATTATTTAACTGAATTAAAACGTGATGATAGAATTGTTCGTTCTGATATTGTTCGTGTAATTGAAAATATTGATGGTGTAGATAGTGTTAGTGTATCATTCTTTTCTAAGAAGAATGAAGATTTCCACAAAATTAATCCTGATAGTGATCAAATATATGGTTTAGACCCAGTATTAGGTGATATAGTAGTTGTTAAAGACGAATTAGCTGTTATCAGAGGTGGATGGTCAGATAGAAACCTAACTTATTATAATGATACACCAGATGCTGGTGGTTTAGGTCCACTTAATGTTGTTTTTGTTGGAGTTACTAAAAAAGAAACTAATAACTAATGGCTGATAGTCAAGAAAAAAATGTACATATTCCAGAATTATATGAATTGAGTCATAGACATGATAGAGAATTACATAACGCGGAAACATATAAAGATAGAATCTTAGAAAAGTCTTTATCTAAAAACTTATATCAAAATGATAAAACAGCAGGTTTTTTAGATTTACTTCAACCGATGGTAGTTCAAATGATTTCTTCAAATACAATATTAAGAAATTGGTTTAATTGGACAACTTCAAAATATTACGATAGACATAATAATTAAATCTTTGATAATCTTCCTAAAATTGTTTGTTTAATACCATTATATTCATCGTGCTTTTTAATTTCAGCAGTGAATGAAACAATTGTACCAACTTCAATATCTTCTGTTGGTGAATCTTTTGTTATAAATCTTGGATTTATTGTACCAAATTTAGTGTAGATATTTCCTTTTTCATCAGTAAGTTTATATACATTAGTCCAACCGAAAGAACCTTCAAAACCAGATATATTTTTAATAGTAAGGTTTTCAATTTTTGTTTTATCACCTATATCTCCAACGTGTTTAGATTTTTTTAATTCTTTGGTTTTTTTATTTTTTGCATCTTCGGATAATTTCATACCCCAATACATTGAACATGCAGAAATAATATATTTCATTTGTTTTATTTTAACACCACCAGATTGAAAGAAATTTCTACTATTAAGTAAGAAATTATTATCTTTATATCTTTCTTCAATGAAATCTTCAATTAAACTGAAATATTTATCCGATGCTTTTTTCATTACTGACTTATAGTGATCCATGGCTTTTTGCCATTGTTCAATAGCTTCTCTAGCTTGTTTACCACCAGGTAACGGCGGAACATATAAATAATGTAAATCTTCACTTATTATTTGTGAAGTAGAACTTCTTTTTCTACCACCATCTTCTACTTTATCATTATATCTTTCGGTGGCAGCTTTAGACGCATATCCTTTAGTTGTTACCCAATAAAAGAAATACTTCACAATATCTTTTACATCTACAATATCATCTTCAACATTATATCTTTCACCACCAAAACCATCGAACCAATCATCATCACTCCAACTACCACCACCATCATCAAAATGATTATTAAACATATTTAATTGGGTAATGATATTCATTATCTTTTCGTAATCATATCCAAGATAATAACGAATACAAGTTCCACCTACACATTTAATTTCACCTGTATCTTGATTTTCTACAAAAATAGTTTTATTTCTAAACCTTTTAGTATGACAATGATCACAATTTGAAGAATCATGTAGGTTTTTAGGAACAAGATCATAAGGAACTTGTTTATTAGGTGCTGATATAATTAATCCTTCTTCATGGTCAAGTACACCAAGTATTTCCCATTCATTTTCAGGTTTAATTTCACTTACAATTTCAATTTCTTTAACACTTACATCTTGGGAAACAATACTAAGATTTGTCTTGGGTCTATCATCTTTATATCTTTTCACTTCATCATAATTATCTGTCATCGTACTGTTAATGAATAATGTTTTACCATCAACATACGTTTGTTGGATTATGAAATAAGTCTTATCAGGTAAGTCCGTTACTATAGGGGCTGGTAATTTAAGATACTTACAATATCTTTTAATATTTTTTAAAAGAGAAGTTAAAACACTTTCTTGGTATTTTGGTATTTCAATGATCTTCTTTTCTATTGTTGATTCTAATTTTACAGTATCTTTTTTATCAGCCATAATAAAGTTATTTGTTTGTTATACAAAGATATAAAATATATATTAATTATCCAAATATAATAATACTTAAAAATGGGTATTTCAGACTAATTGTATTAAATATATACTACAAAAGACATACAATTTAGATGCCAGAAAATAAAGATGTAAATTTCTACGGGAAAGTTGCTAAATTTCCTAAAAACACCAAAGCACAAAACGCTTATAATTTTCTTGAAAACATTAAAGTTTCAAAGAAACAGTTATGGTATATTCTTATTGAAAAGGATGATAATGGTTTACAAGTTATCAAATATAATAATAAACTAGGATTTAATCTATATGACTTCATAACAGAGTTAAAGAAATATTATGCTCAAGATGAAGAAATATCTCCATATATCGAACAATTAAAAATTGATGGTGAAGATAAATTTTCAGTTATTAAAGATGTACCTGATGTAGTAATCGGTGGAAAGAAACTTATTAGTATTCTTGCTAATGACTTAATCAAACTATTATATAAATAATTAATTACTTACGGAGAATTGACAAATATTTCCATCATAATATAATCTATTAACTAAATCACCTATTAAATAATTTTCATCATAATAAGCGTAGATTTTATCTATAATTAATTCTAAGTTAGGATTTATTTCTGGAAATAGTTTTAGTACCTTTTCTTTTAAGGTATTGAAATACTTCATGAATTCTTCATCACTTAAATATTTATCGTATTCATTGAATTCTAAAACTAACATAATTTAATAATATATTTTTAATTATATATTAAATGTTGAAATTATTATATATAATGTAAAATAAAAATATAACTATGTGTAAATTATATAAATTTAACGATTATTTAAATGAATCAGAATCTAATTCACCTAAATTACTTATAGATAAAAAATTGATCACGGAATTAAATACATTAAATGATGACTTAATCAAAGAATATGATGATTTAATTGAACCTTTATTTGAAAAATATAATAAACTAATTAGAGATAAAATAAGTTCTTATATCCCTGAAAATTATATGATAGGTAGTGTTAATAATGAAGTTTTATTTTTTGATGAAAATGGTGAAGAAATATCTAAAACAAGTAGATATAATGCTGATGAAAATGAAGATGTTTTAGAATGTATCCAAAACTATCAGAATCCTCGCGATATTTTTACAACACCAGGTTTAATTGATATGGAAATTTATGGAACGAAATAATTATCCTATATTATCGGATATTTTATCAGTAATTCTTTCTAATTTTGATTTTCTTGTATTACTTCGTTGTATCATTTCTATTGTAGATAATAGAAGTGTGTAAACATTTTTTCTTAGTTTTAATCTATGTTCTTCTTTTATAGAACTTTTTGTATATGTACCATCTTTATACATATAATACATTTCTTTTTCTCGTAAATAATCTCTAATAATTACTTTAGGAACACCATAGAAATGAGCACACCTAATTAAATGTCTATATAAATAAGCAATCATTTTTGAACTAGTATTCATTTTATTCAAAAATAAAAGACTTTGTTTTCTTGTAAAGGGAACACTTGTTATTAATATAAAGAATTGAAATGAAACACTGTGTTCTAACTTAGCTGCTAAAACTTGTCTATGAATTACTTCTGATAATTCTTCATCAGACATTTTATTATATTCTTTTTTAATATCTGATTTGGTTACATTTAATGATTTTGGTGTCCACATAAATTGAAGTTTTAATTAAGGGTGTTTCTTTGTCAACGTTTATTACGTAAAATTTCTATATAAGATTAATATTTAAAATTCGTTCCACGAAAAAGTTTAGTCATTAAGATAGACGCGGAAACACCCAGTTTATAAATCTATACTCTCAGTTATTAATAGATAGGAAAATGATAAAAGTTTAAAATATCCTAAATTTAATTATTCTGTTTACTATTTTTAATATATACTAAAAAATAATGCCGATTTAAAGATGCCATATAAATTTAAGAAAACAAATATCCAATATGATGTTGATACACCAGAAGAAGGGTATATAGTAATGGGATTTGACGAACAAGGAAATTTAGTTACGAAAAATTCAGAAGGTTTATACCAACCTATTATAAATGATATAACAACAGGTAACTTTGATAGATTAGAAGTAAATATTTTAACAGTCGGTAATCGAGTAGCAGGTATAAATGAAGGACAATATTCAATAGCACAAGGGGAAAATATATCTGCGTCAGGTAATACTTCTTTCGCATCAGGTAATAGGGTGTCAGCTAGTGGGTTGTATTCTTACGCTAGGGGTGTAGATGTATCATCCACAGGAAAAAATTCATATGCATCTGGTATTGGTGGAAACGCAACAGGAAAAGTAATATCCGAAGGAAAGAATTCATTTGTTCACATGAGTATAACAGCAGGTGGTTTATCAGCAGGTGTAATAGCAGATGATTCAGCAATATTAGGTGGTCAAAACCACGATATAGGAACTAGTGCTATTCGTTCTGTAATTTTAGGTGGAAATAATAATACTGTTAATGCATCCACATCCAATTCTGTGATATTAGGTGGATCGGATCAAGTTGCTGATCAAAGTGATACAGTTTATTTACCAAAAATGATTTTAAAAAACACAACATCACCACTTACTGAGAACGGCGCTATTTATTATGATGGTTCTGGTTTTTGGGGATATAATGGAGGAACTGCAATAAGATTAGATGTAGAAACAAATTTATTTCTAACACAATCAGGAGCTAATAGATTAGTTACAGCACCTAGTGCCCAATCTTTAGTAGGACAATCAGAATTAACATGGAATGGTACTACATTAGGTGTTGGGATATCAGGTGGAAAATCAATTGTAGTAAATGGTACAGGTAATTTAACGGGTAATTTAACAGCTGCTAATTTTATAAGAAACGGTGGAACTGCATCACAATTTCTTAAAGCGAATGGTAGTGTGGATTCTACTTCTTATAATCCAACTATAGGAACTAATAGTGATATTGATACATCATCCGCACAAGTTATAAATGTGATTTCTCTAACTAATGGTGTCATAACAGCACCCATTACAACTAGGAATTTAACACCAGCTAATATAGGAGCTCAACCAACTATAACTGGTGGTGCAACAACCATCACATCATCTAATTTAACTGCTGATAGAGCTTTAATTTCAAGTTCAACTGGTAAAGTTGCAGTTAGTTCTACTATAACATCAACTGAATTAGGTTATTTGAATGGAGCTACTTCTAATATTCAAAGTCAAATATCTCAAAACCTTGATCTAATAGACGATAAAGGTGAAATTCAAACTATTGCTACATCAAGTCCATTATCTGGTGGGGGTTCATCAGGAACAGTAACTATAAGTATTTCGAGCTCACCTTCTTTTAGTGGGAATGTAACAGCAGCGAACTTTGTTTTATCTTCCGATATTAGATTGAAAGAAAATATCAAACCTATAACAAATAATGAAATAGACTCAGTTGAATTAAAAGAATTTAATTTTATTTCAGATGAAAGTAAAAGAAAACGTTATGGTGTTATTGCACAAGAATTAGAAAAAATACACCCTGAAATGGTTTATACTAACGATGAAGGGTTTAAAGAAGTTGGTTATATAGAATTTTTAATAAAGAAAGTACATAGTTTAGAAAATAGAATTATAGAATTAGAAAAAATAAATAGATAATTATGGCAGTACCAAATACAACGACATTTACATTACAAAATGTCGTAAATGAAATACCAGAAACCATTAATGATTTAGAAGGGTGTTTTGATAATGCAATATATGATTATTATAATGCGAGTTATTATAGTTCTTATTATGCGGCAGCTGGTTATAAACAAAACTTATTGATGTTTAGAGATTATGGTATCCATAATCTAGTTACTATTTTTGTAACCCCAACTACCATGCATTTTGCTGTTTTACCTTCATTCCCATCTAAAGATGCTGATGTGACTGGAAATAATTATGGTAACTTTACTATTGATGCTTTCCCTACCTGGGTTCTTGTTTCAGATAAAACTTCTACTACTTTCAAAGTTAATGTTAAAAGAAACGACACAACCAGTGTAAGAACTTGGAATCTTACAGTGAGAAGTACAAATGATACAAGTAAGACAGATTCAATTGCAATATCACAACTAGCAGGGAGTGCAATAAGTGTTCTTCCTTCTCCACCTAATGATGCTTATGAATGGCAATCTATTGAATGGGGAGTCACCGTTGAAAGAACTTTCTCTTACATTCCAGATGACTGTACTATTTTTTGGACGAATTCACCAGAAATGCATTATACTGATAATGTTCCCGGTCAAATAAAAGTATATCCTGTTTCTGCAAATGATGATGGGGCTGAACGTGTTATACAAGCAACATTAAGTAGTGGTGGTGAATCTGTGACTTTAACTTTTAGTCAAGATTGGTTAGCGCCACATTAATAGTTTGGTATGATTTTTGTTTTATTATTTAAAACTAAAAATTAAATATTATGAAAAAACTATTAATTACATTAATTATTTTTATATCATCAATTTCTTTTATTCAATCACAAGAATATGATGATATTTATTATCAAGTGAGTAAAGATCGAGTAACATATAATTTACCCGATACTGTTACTACAGACACAGTTGTTATTGAAGTTGTTGATTTTGACGATTTATCATCTTATGAAAAACGTGTTATATTTAGAAATACTATTCAAGATTTTCAATGGAATCCATATGATTATCAAGGATCAATTCTATGGAGTTTAAAATATAGAAACCATAGACATTTTAATATGTGTCATAATGATTTTTATGATGAATTTTATGACGAATTGTATTGGGCTTCACTAACTTATAACTTTGGATATAATTGCAATTATGGGTTTGGGTGGTATAATTATGGTGGTTTTTATAATAATTATAATAGACATTATTACGGAAACTATTATGGTTATAATTATTCTTTTAATAGAAGATATGATTATAACTATAGGGGAAGAAGAAATTTTACACATAGAAGTGGATATATGAGTTTACCTTATAAATCAAAACCAATAAAACAAAATTCTACTTATAGAACAAGTAGAAATAGAAATATTGCAATTTCTAAAAAAGACCATTCTCCTTATTCTAGATTATTAAATGGAAATAGTACAAGAAACCATAGGAATAAGACAAATGTATCATCTACACGTAATGATTATAGAACTACAAATAGAAGTTCAAATAGATATACAAGACCATCAAGTACAAGAAGTTCTAGTTCAGTTAGATCATCAACAAGAAGTAATGCACCGAGAAGTAATACAACTTCTGTAAGAAGTGGATCATCAACAAGAAGTTATGGTAATTCATCAAGAAGTTCAGTAAGAAGTGGATCATCAAATAGAAGTTCAGGTAGTTCAGTAAGAAGTGGATCAAGAAGTTCAGGATCATCTTCAAGAAGTTCAGGATCATCAAGAAGTAGTGGGGGTTCGAGTGGTGGATCAAGAAGTGGTGGAAGAAGATAAAATAAAAGGGAAGTTAATCACTTCCCTTTTATTCTTTCTAATATTCTTTCTATTTTATCTAAACGATATTTTCTTTTATGTAATGTAAGTCTATAATCTTTTGCTTCTTCATCTGTCATTCCAATCGGATGTACTTTAATTAAATCAGCATTAATTAGTTTTGATTCAGTTATTCTTCGACATATTGGTAATAATGATTTCATTATCTAACAATAGATTTTAAGAACATTGATCTTTTTTTATTAATCTTTTCTAAAGTATATTTTTCAAGAACTAATTCATTTAAAGCCATACCCATATCTTTTATTGCATTTGGATTATCTGCAAAGAATTTCATCTTTTCATACCACCCATTTTTATCTGATTCATCAACTAAAAACCCATGTTTTCCATCTATTACATCAATTGTATAAGGACCAAAATTACTTGCTATAATAGGCATTTCATGAATACCCGCTTCAATAACTTTTAATTGACTTTTAACAGAATTAAACTTAAAAGATTTTAATGGTGATAATGCAACATCAGCTTCATTATACATTGTACCATATAAGAAAATAGGTTTTGTCCATCTTCTTTGATAAAATTCATCTTTAAAATCTTCATTATAACCATAAATATCTCTTTCAATATCTGTAAATTTCCTTAACCATTGTGAATAGTCTGAATTCTTTACCCATCTGAAACGGTTACTAAATATACTTTCGAATTTACCCCACATACTTCTATTTGGGTTATCCATTGTTATTTGATTATTTGGTCCTTTCATTCTTAAATCAAAACCACACATATACATTTGAGTTTTACTTAAAAAATCTTTATCAAAAGAACGGAATGAATCATCAAGAAGAGCAAGGTCTGGATAGTGAGAAATACCACCACCCCAAATAAATCTTGTTTTATCTGATTCTACTTTATTCGGTGTCCATTGTACTTCTTTAGAACTAATACCATTTTCTAATACAACAACATTTGGATTTATCTTTTTAATTTCATCAGCAAATATAGGTGTCGTAGTAGTAACATAATGTGCTCCCTTTATATGATTTATTGTTACTTGTTTTGAATTCTGTTTCTTCCAATTTTGATAATTGATATGTGAATGGTGTAATTCCCAATGATCATCAATATCAAATACAACTTTAATATTATATTTATTAACTATGTTTATAAAATTAGCTGCATTTGCTTGATCTCTAAAAGGAATCCCTTTATGGTATACAATAACATTAAAATCTTTTAATGCTTCTTCTGTGAACCTAAAAGTAAAATCACTATTAGATAAAAATTTTACTTCAATATCAGGGTCATTTAAAGAAAGATACGGTGCATTCATTCGATAATATCCAACCCCATCTTGGTCGAGAGATAATACTAATACTTTTATTTTCATTAATTTATTGTTGATTTTTAATGTATTATATATACATATTATATGATATTATATCAACGAAAACACAATTAGTTTAAAAGTAGATAATATTTTTCAAATAGTTACGATATATAGAATTTACAATATTAATATATAGATTATATTTCGCACATTTTTTATATATAAGAAAAAAATCAAATCTTTATTTAATGTCAACTTTTTCCAAGAGAATTAAGATAAACACAGATGTACTATTAGAATACGTATACGATGATTCTAATTTTAAATCAGATGATTATAAAGTATTAACAAATTTAAAAGAAACTACTAAGAGTTATCTTTCAACTACAGGTTTAAATACCGAAGATAATAATCTTTTTATGGTAGATGATGTATTGGATAAATACGCTAAAGTAGATAAAACTAATTTTAACTTTTTAAGGTTACAAAATTATACTACAACATTAACACCATATGATACAGTAAAATTATATTTCCCAAGTGGGTTTGATTTTTACAATGACTATATAGGTTTTTATATCAATGTATTTGCACATGGGTATGATAACAATACTAAATATTCAATGTCTAATTTCTTTTATACTAAAGATAATACGGATTCAATAAGAATATTTGATTTACCAAGACCATTCTTATTCGATAGTAAATATTGGGTTAGGTCAGTAGAATTTGATATTCCTTCTTTATTTAATATTTCAAATCAAAGAATAATAACAAATACAATAAATGAACCTACACCGAATTCAATGAACCAGGTTTTATCTTATGGTGAAGGATTAAGTACAAATAGTCCTATTTTTATTGATTTTGGTTTTATTTCAAGTAAGAATAGTGTATTGGGTGTTGATTATTATTACATGGGTGATCTAGCATCATTTTCAATCCCACAATCACCAGAATACAATGAAGTTGGTGTAGTTGTACAAGAATCTACACAAGGGGATTATTTTGAGTTTTATGGAACATATATGGGATCAAATGAAAATATGGATGAATTTGCATATAATGAAGAAGTAAAAGGAGAAAAGATTGAATTAGAATATGTTGTTCATTTATATGAAGAAAATATATTAACAACAAATCAAACATTTGAAGTAACAGAAAATTTCACACAAAAGATATTATATAGACCTATTATAAAATTTTCTAATACAACAGCAGCGATTGATGTTGAAATGAGAATAGTAAATAGAGTAGATGGAAGTTATACATCTAAATATGGATCAGTTGGTATTACAAATAGTATTAATAAATATGGTAGAACATTAACAAGATTAAACATGGATGAAGGTGTTGTAAATTCTGAAATACTTAATGTTAAATTTAAAAATATAATGCAAGGAAATATTTTAGGTGGAGATAATGTATTAGATTTAGTTAAAGTACCATATCCTGTAATGATTGATAAATATAGAATATTAACAAAAAGTTCAAACGCATCACCTGGAACAAATGATTATGTTCCAAATGGATTACTTGAAATAGTTTTAACGTCATTTGATACTATTGTTAATTTTAATGTAGCACAAGATATCAATTCAGAAGGAGAACCAATGCCATATAATTTATCAGAATTAAATAATAATTCTAAAATACTTTTAACATTTAAATCAGATACAGAAAAAGTAGAAAAAGAAATATATTATGAAGCAGATAATGCTTTCGAAATAGGTAACATATATTATAAGATAGAAGAAAATGATTACATTACTATTAGAAATATGTATGAAAAAGGTTATGATAACTTTTATTTAATAGTTAATTCAGAAAATTCAAATACACAATTATATTCTGGTAAATATGTATTTTATGAAGATTTATCATTTGTTACAGAAGATGATACAACAAACGATGGTACAACAGATGGTACAGTAGAAACAAGTGGTACAACACTTGATAATGCAGCGGTAACAGAAACAATAGTTACTACAGACCAAGAAACAGTAAATACAGAAACAATTGATGAACCAACATATAAAGCTGAAAAGGTGACAAAGGAAAATAATCCTTTTAATCCTGAAAACATGCCAGCTTATACACAAAATCCTAAAACAGATAAGAATTATTTTAATGTAATGATATATATTAGATTCCAAACTAATATGGATAAGTTAGATGATTGGTTAGAAAAAGAAGGTATTACACCTAAGATAAATTACCAAAATGTATATTTTTTAGAAAGAATTTATAAAACTAAAGTACAGGAAATCAAGAAATTAAATTATGTGGAAGAAGTATTTGATCTAAAAATAACACTTGGTCAAGCACCAAAAGAAGTTAAGAAAATAAGTACATTAGATCAGGTAGAACATAAAGCAAGAGAAGTGTATAGATTACCAGTACCTAAAAAGACACATCCTATTAAACATAAACCATACACACCACCTAAACCTAATATTGTATTAAAAAGAGTGGTTAGTGATAAAGTTATTCATAAAAGAAAAAGACAAGTTGAAGATTTTGAAAAGATTGAAACAGGAATAAAGAAGAAGAAACTTGATAATAAATTTACAAAAACATCAGCTAGTAAAACAGCTAAACAATATGATAATAGAAAAGCATCAACAAGAGGTGGAAGTGGGAAAAGTGGAAAATTCACCCCTAATAAAACAAATCGTAGATTATAATGAGAATAAATTCACAAAATAATCAGTTTGTTTTTAATTTACCACAATCATATATCACAAAGGATATTGAAGATAAATTTCAAATCCTTATGGATAAAAATTTTGTGCAATATAATGATACGATGGATTATCTTAATAGTACAATTAAAGATATGGTATTCCCTAGTGTATCTTATGATAGAGTAACACAAACTAAATATCATGGTAAAAAAGTACAATGGAGAGAGGCAGGTAATATAGCTGATAAATTTCAAGGGGAAATAGATATTACTTATCGTTCTGTAGATTCACATTTGAATTATTTCTTGTTATTAGAAATATGTAATAGATTTTATTTACAAGATAATCCAAATTATATGCCCACATTAAATATAAAAATTTTAGACAAAGAAGGTGATGTGATATATATTATACTGTTAAAGGATGTGATTATAGCTTCCTTATCAGAATTAAGATTAGCATATAATGCAACTGACTTTAACGAACAAACGTTCTCACTACAATTGGCATATAACTGGATTGACATTAAATGGTCAATAGATAGGGATGAAATTCAAGAAAAATCAATATTTGATTTACCCGAAGGAAAAGATTCTAGAGATGTGTCAGGACTTGAAGCAGAAATGATTAAAAGAAAAAACGATAGTGATAAAAGAATAAATGATTAAATTATCTTAAAATTATCTGAAATTATTTCAAACTTCCCAAAAAACCCAACCTATATATTAAGAAAACTGACAAAGATACAAAATGTTTTTGATATAACCAAATTATTTTGTATATTTTTTTAATATTAACTTTAAAACAAAAAATTATGACTGTAAAAACAAAAAAGAATGTGAAAGAAAAAGCGAAAGCTAAAATTGGGATTAATCCGTTAGGAGAATGTGGAGACTTGGATTTTAATTGGGATACATTAAGAAATGATAATGTTGTACCTAAGTATAAAGAAATTCAAGACGAAGTTGAAAACCCAATGGGTGTATTTGATTTTGATACACTGAAAAAGTTTAAACTTTATGAGGGGTTAGAGAATTTAACACAAGTAGAAGTAGGTTCAGTTATATCTGGAAAAGTTATTGGATTAACTGAAAAAGATGTAACATTAGATATTAATAATAAAG
>JACKZZ010013048.1_pt1 | contig 16698 bp, 6 predicted proteins | sample 8027871 | NCBI WGS metagenome assembly JACKZZ01 (sample SAMN15724774, study PRJNA655200) | protist metagenome | isolation source: fluorescence activated cell sorting (FACS) single amplified genomes of... | place: USA: West Boothbay Harbor, Gulf of Maine | collected 2000-07-19
GTTACCCTTTGGAGGTGGCGTATAATGCCTGTCTCTGGAAATCGACACTTCTTCCAAACTAGATCTAGCTAAACTTAGTGCTGCTTCTCTAGTCGGAGAAATTGATCTAATACTATCACACATGGCCCCCATCGACACGATGTCATTCTCGACAGACATTGCAATTTCGTCCTTTCCAGACACATATTTTGGGTTTGCAGTGAAATATTGTTCCATCTCATCATCGGCAAGCAAACCAGCACGATTTGGATGAATTGGAGACGACTGGACATTTAAACTTGAAGGAATATCAACGTATTGACTATACATGTATGCATCAATAACGGGTTTAGCATCATATCCGGCAAATGCACTACTAGTTCCATCCACAAGCAGGTTATTATCTTTCGATGTTGTGTGCTTTTCCGCACCGAGTACCATCTTTGCAATGAAATTATTATTCATCTGATGCCGTATCCGTGATAAGTCAGATTTTGAGTCGGATTGGAAAGTATCGATTGCATTCGGTGGAAGTGGGCTATTTTTTGTCAGACTTTTACTCATTGACGCAGACATAGTAATTGGAAAGTTAACAAGACTATCTTTTTGAGATGCTAATGAAACTGAAGGATTCTCTTTCAATTCAGCTAGATCCCCTTCAAGCGTGGAAACACGAGACAACTCTAAGAGATCACCAATACTTTGTGGATTGTCAAGATTAACACCTAGAGATCCATTTTCTTCCTTCTTAGTGTTACCATTGGTGGGAGCAAGCTTCGCACTAGTCCGTAGATCACCTGGTTGTATCAATAGTCGCTGCTGTGCCGGTGTAAAATCGATGTAGTCTTGAGAAATGATACCACGAGTAGTTTTTTTCTCATTGGCAAACCATGGCAATTCACGTGAAACTTTTAAATCATTCAATTTATCCAAAGCACCTCGACTAGTTGGACGGGTAGATATGGACTTTTGCATTGCATCAATTTCTTCCGGCACTACTGATTTTTTCCGAACTAGAAGGTTCATTTCGACTGCTCTTTTGTGATTCCATGTACCTAAATTCCCTGCTGATACACTCGTTTTACTAACAATTGTTGAAAATGCACGATGCGGAAATCTGAATTGCTTATCCACCCGTGGTAAGTAATCCACAATGCCAGCATCCATACTTTGTGCATGGCGATCGTTATTATATAACCCAGAAGCATAATTTTCAATGATACTCGATCCTTGTGCTGAAACACCAAAATTTTCAGCCGTTCCCTTTGTACCAGTTAATTCAAAAACATCGCTATTTTCCAAGGACATGACACTATGGACATCATTATCCACTGCTATCGAATTGTCACCGACAATACTGAAGTGATCACCTGTAATTTGCGAAACAATACTATTTCCTGCTGAGCCGGGTCTGCTTTTACGGATGCTACCAGGACTAACAGATCTCGAATTAGTAAATAAATCGTCTGTTCCACTACGACCAAATCTACTTTGAGCTTCGCGGCTCTTTGTTTCTGCAATCGACACAGCAGAATCCATTTCTTCTCTTTTTCGCCTATCTTTCTCAGCCTTCTTTGCCTGATCTTTGAGTTCTTTCATGCGTGACGCCATCTGTTCCTTATGGATTTTATCAAGACGAGAAATTGATACTTTTGAAGAACCTCCCAATACAGTGTCCATTTCCTGACGAAGCATAGCTCTTTCTTGTGCTCTCTTCAATTTTTTAAGCTCTTGGAGCTCGTCAAATCCTTCAAAAGATGCCGTGACATCAAGTGCACGAGCAGACGCTGCAGCTGCTAACTCTGCTTCTTCTCTTATTTTATTTTGCATTATAGTTGCAGCATTCGCTGCAGCATAAACTAGTTCAGTTGGTGTCATTTCGGATGCAACAGTAGCAGCTGCAGAAGCATCAAACATGGAATCCATCTCGTAACGCTCAGCAAAAGTAATATCAAATTGAGACCCCTCATCAACCGCTTCCTCGCCATCTTTTATATCTCCTTTGATAAAGGAGCGCGGCTGAGACGAGTCTATTACTGGTGAGTGTGGAGTATTTACAAGTTCGCGATCAAGTGACACTTCTCCTAATATAACTTTTAATGAGTTTGAAGCATCCTCTACTATTGTTTTCTCCCTTGCAAGTTGTTTGGCAGCCTCATCAGCTTCAGCTTGTTCTCTGGCCTGCTTGAACCGCAACGCATCTTCATTTTGTTTTCGTGCTTCTTCATCACGGCGGGCTTGTTCTGCAGCGGCTATACGCTGCATAGCTTTGTCATGTTCATTTACACGAGCTAATTGCTCCTGGAAGGCATTCCAATCAACATCATATTTGGTTTCATCAAACTCATCGGCATAAGGGTCATTATTAATATTAGTTACTGTAACTTCTTCAGAAAGTGCGTCTATTGTAGTCAAACCGGATACAGTATTACTTTGGTGTGGACGGGGTATTTGTACATTATCTAAACAGTTCGTTTCCTGCATTTGAGCAGAATTTATAGGTTGTTCAGCAGCAGTATGATCAGAGTTACGATCCTTATATTTTTTTGACTTGTCTGAGAAGGTATTTATATTTGAAAGGCAAGAAGTTTTGAATAAAACTGATTGCCTGCGATAAACTTTCTTTTTCCCATCAGCATCAGTATTATTTGCAGCAGCCATATCTGAAAGCAATTCTTTGTCTACATTAGCAAACAGCCAGCTTGAGCGATGAGCGTCTTGACCACCAGAATGAGACTGCCGATCCTTATATCTATTAATAAGCATAACATCAGTCAAATCGTTCAGATCTTTAGCTAAACCTTCATTATTGACTGCGATATTTTGATTGTCATCTACACCGTCTTCAATAAGGTTTTGCTTATCATTTGTCGGTACTTTGTTATCACTATCAACGTTAATACTCGGATTAATACCATCATTATTATCACTCTCTTTGTTGCTGCAGGAGCTATCACTATCACTATCACTATGCATATGACTATGTGAACTTTTGAATCCATGAACACGAGCAAGAGCATCCTGATCCCCATCTTCGATTGTATTTCCCATTCGCCGCGTTGCTAATCGTTTCTGCACAGACGGAACAGCGTCCATCCACTCGTTCATGATAGAGAGCTTTGCAACAGCCGTCTTTGAACCCAGGAAGTCTGAAATCATTGACGCTTCGTTATCTTTTCTCATAATACACGAAATGGATCGTAATGGCTTCAATCGCGGTGGATTTACTTTCATGTCAACAATACAAGCAAGGATTGCCCACGCAAATGATTCATAATACATGGGGTCAATAAGTTCAGTGTACAAATCAATAACTTGAAATACAATATCAAAAAATATTTCACGTGTAATTATTCCGTATACAGTCATGTCATGTTCATAATCACGTTCTGCTGCTTCGACAGCAGCAGAGCTATGAGAAACATCAAACACTGCACCAAGGGCTTTAGAAAGTACCAAGTGAAACTTTACGTAACCAACCATGGTCAAAGAACTGTTACTGTCATCAACGTATTTACTAAGGCCCCACCACAACGAAGTAAAAATTTCACGAAGACCATCATTTTCTTGTATAGTTTGTTTACGGTCTAGAAAGGACTCTTCGTCAAATACTGGTTTACATGTGTCCAGCTCACTTGATAAATTAGCTAGTTTCGTTTGAATATCTTCTCTATTCTTTTCCGTCATACACTTTTCATCGAGCATGATTCGCAAACGCACAACCTCTTTCCTTGCTGCATTACGAGACCATGCACTCACAGCCTGCGGAGCATTGCTCGGGTGTGGCATAATGTAGGTTTTCTAATACAGTAAGAAGCTAGCACAATGCAAGTTCAGCTATCGCTGCGCAGCCCAAGTTGTTTCGTGTCGAGTGGTCAAGTGCAAGGTCACTGTTCTCTGCCTTTTCCAAGTAGATCGTCTGGACGTACCAAGGCCTCTTTCAATAAGCTTCTTTATTTCTCAGCACTTTAACAAGGAGCCAAGGAGGTTCAGCTCGCCAAGAGAGAGAGAGAGAGAGAGAGAGAGAGAGAGAGAGAGAGAGAGAGAGAGAGGGATGCGAAGCCCAATGCACACGCCCAAGTGGTTTCATTAGGAGGGAGGCGAGGCGAGGGGTTAGCACCAGCACTGGATTTTGGTGAGACCAAGTTGCAACTTCGTGGTTCTAAGTGGGTCCAGGTAATGCAGAGAGCACCTTGTCGTTTCCAGCTCTTCATGGTGGAGACTCGGTGATGTTGGTTGTCTGTGTATCATAGTATCGAGATGATGCTGTTGTCTACACTGCTCGTACTTATCGTTTTTGGGAGTTCGGTGGGTTCCATGGGAGAACTGAACAAACTTCGTACGGATCCAAACTACAGTGAAGAGTTTGCCCGCGTTATTGATGCTCAGCTGGCTGTATTGCTTGTTTTGGATGGTTACCCGCCTTGCGATACTGTCAATGAGATTACGGAGAGTCTTCATAAACACATCAATGCATCTCAGGTAGATGTATTCAAGGCGCATTCTTCTTCCTCCTTCTCGTCATCTTCTTTTCTTAATGATTGCATGCAAAGTATACCATTTTTGAAAGAATTTAGATCTACATCTAGTGCTCATTCTGGCTCATATGATATACTGGTGTCTTTTAGTACCTCTTTAGTACCATCAATTCCATCACATTTGGGTACTAAATTTCGAATACATATATATTTCCCTCCAGATAAAGACACAACACGTGTTTCTAAAAATAGTAATTGGATAAAGCTTCATGGCTATGATTCCTACATGTATTATGAGAAAAAAGCGAACTCATTTCTATCTTTCAAAACATTTGATGAGATAAGGAGTGATATTTCTATTTATAATTTGCATCAAGTTTCTGAAAAGAAACATACCTATGCCCGATTACCTATAAATCTTATAAAAGTGTCATCAAGTGTTGAAGGATCATTCGCTGAACAGTTTACGTCAGTTGTCACAGAAGGTGTTCTTGCGAAACCTTTTTCAGATTTCGTGAAATTGTACTTACCATTGCAACAAACCAAAGCGATTCGAAAAACTGGATTGAAGTACAATGTTGCTATGATTGTTGAGCCTCGAGAACACCCCCATTTAGAATTTGTGGTTAGAAATATTATGCTTCATCTTAACAATAGGAAAGCAGATTGGAGATTGCAAATACATGTATCGTCTCAGAATCAAGGGTTTGTAAAAAGAATCCTTCTTGATATACCTGATGTGCAGTATAGGTTATTACCAGATAAATTCTATGGAAGTTCCGATTATAATACATTGCTTAAAGGGCAAAAGTTGTGGAGAGACTTTCATAATAATGGGATTCAAAACGTTTTAATCTTTCAGGTTGATTCCATCTTAATCGGCAATGATATATCTCCTTATTTAAAATATGATTTTATTGGCGCACCTTGGCATATTACCCCTAGTGCACCGTCAGCCGATTGGGTTCGTAATGACTATGAGCTTTTATCACATAAGCAATTATATTTTGAGGCATGCTGCAATGGTGGCTTGTCACTACGTAACGTAGCTGCTATGGTTAATATCACACAGTCAAGAGCGTCAAGGAACCCGCATGTCAACGAAGATACTTACTTCAGTTCTAGTGCTAAGGGCATGGGGCTAAATCTTCCGAAAAGGCATGAATCTTATTCATTCGCATTGGAAATCCCTTGCCATGATATTTCCACAAAATCACCAAGAAGTCATTTTGGTCTACATAATGCGTGGATGTACTTGAGTTTAGTGGAGATTAAGAGATTTTTTGAAGAAAGCATGAATTCAATACAAATATAAAATTTGGAAAAAATGTACATAATGTTCAGACGTATACACAAGCACATACACCACCTCTACTTCTTTCTAGTCATTTCTTCAAAAGCTTTAGTCTTCCATTTCTCAGTGAAATAATTCCAATTCTGTTTTAACACCTCAAGGACTGCATTTGCAGACTCACAATTAAATCTTAAGAATACAGAAACAAACACTCACACGAGGAAAGAATCATAAGTTTGGTGCTTTAACCGTGGCCTTCTTTTTCTTGGCTTTGCTAAGTTTGAGTTTGAGTTTCTGTTCCTTTGATTTCTTCAAACCGACCATCATGTCATTTTTCTTTGCAATGTAAATCCAATATAAATGGGTGGGATCATCAGCGTCCATTTTTTCGTTTTCAAATTGAGGAGGTTTTAACATAGCTTGAACTTCAATTAACCATGGTGTGTAATATGGTTCATCAATATCAAATTGTTCCAACATTGGCAAACAGTCCTCCGGTGGCATATATGATATGACAATGAAAACACCACTTGGACTTAGCAAACGAATAACTTCATTTATATACTGTGCGATAACTGCATCGCTCATAGCACTACAATAAAGAGCATCTAGCAATGCCTTGTCAATGATTGCATCAACTGATTCTTCGGGCATATCCATATCCGTCATATTCCCTGTAATGCATTTCATATTATCAGATAAATGCTTGTTCCGAATCTTTTGCTGTTCTATAGCAATTCGAGAAATATCTTGAGCAATCACATTCGTATATCCTTCATTAACAAGGTCTTCAGGCATATTGCTAGAGCCACATCCAGCAACCATGACAATTTGATCAAACGCAATCGAATCTACAATACACTCTCGATAATAATCATAGCCATGATACCATTCAAATGGTTCACTTTCTATCAAATAACGATCGTCCCAAAATGTTACCTTACCATATTGCGCATCATCAGGTACAAAGTTCTCAAACTCTTCTTCACCCAGCTTGGCGGGTAACAAGCTATTCCGAACGACGACCATATCACGCACATCTGCCTTACCAATACTTTGCTGCTGTACACTCATGACCAAAAATCCTTTTCTTTATTACTTCAACTGAAAGGCAATATATATATATATATATATATATATATATATATATATGTGTGTGTGTGTGTGTGTGTGTGTGTGTGTGAGAGAGAGAGTTTTGCCTAGAGCAGGACACTGATGAGGTTGCACGATCTATATTTGTACTGCCCGTATGACTCTAACTGACTTGATTTGATAGGGTGATGTTGTGCTGTGCTGCGCTGTGCGGTGCCATCAAGTGCAACGTGGCCACGTGCTACGGTTTGCGGTGCGTTGAGCACACTTTCCTTAGTTGTTGTTAAGGAGGACCTGAGCTTAATACGTCTCGCTCGGATGACGAGCAAAGTATCACGGAGAAGCTAGGTTCTAACAAAAACTAACTATTATGGCCGACAAAGGACTTGGTATCGAAGAATGGAAAACAAAATAATCTTCGAAATTCCATCTTGGGAATCCTCAATCTTGCGTGCTGGCTACGGGGACCCTCACCCTCCTTAGCCCACAAATTTTGGTGGTGAGCGAAATCGACGAACAACTTGCTCTGTTTGCAGTCACTAGTTATTCAAAATGGTTATCAAGTACGTGCCATTGTCTAGCATGGCGTTTCTCTTTGCACGTGTGCTGTCTACTTTGCTTGATATTTCTTGGAACTTCCGCTAACTCTCTCTTCACCTTCCTCCAATTCTCCACCTCTCCTTTTGCTTTGTTTTCTTATGACAATTAGAACTGAGGTTTGTGCTTTCTCCGAGTACAGGATTTACCCTGGTCACGGTATCAAGTACATCCGTAGAGATGGGCAGGCCGTTCTTGTTGGTACTCACAAGTGCATGCGCATGGTGATCCAGCAGAAGAAGCCCGGAAAGCTTCAGTGGACTCAGTCCTGGAGAAAGATGAACAAGAAGGGTAAGGACGAGGGTGGATCCCGCAAGAAGTCTAGAAAGACTGCCCGTGTTGCACGTGGTTTTGTCGGTATGTCTGCTGATGACCTCAAGAACAAGCGCAAGGCTACAGTCCCCAAGGTTGCCAGTGCTGCCAGCGCTGCTGCCGCGAAGGAAGTCAAGGACCGCAAGAAGGCCAAGGGTGGTAACAATGGTGCTGTCAAGAGTGGTGCAAGTGTGCCCAAGCTTCAAGCCAAGCACAAATAGGCTTGATTCGAAGGAATCTTTTGGAATATTTTTTTAAGAGACGATTTAGAGATAGTGTTGTGGTAGGAATTTTGTTTCAAAGTACTATAACACACTCTTTTTTATCAATCTCTATCTTTCCTTTAATTCATGTCACTCAAGAGTCCTTCTTTTCAAACCGAACAGATCTTAACACAACACACAATCGTGTTCTCTGTGAAGTGTTGACGACAATGATCGACCCCTATAAAAAAAACTGAGGCCATTTGATCTAAAGTTGGATTGTCGAGTCGACGGGAAAGAGACCTTGTTCACACGCAAGGGGCGACTTTTCTTCTGCAATCTGTTGCATGATCACGTGAGAAAGTACACTTGTTCCTTCAGTTCCATCGACTGACGGCGCTCTGTGTTAGCATTGTTGCATAAGCTACCCGCGAAGGCGACCACTTACGATGAGCGCGGAGGAAACAACAACCGTAGTGGGGGTAATTTTACCACCGCGTGATATACGCGTTGTCGTTGATAAAACAGCCAACTTCGTTGCCAAAAACGGACCTGCTTTTGAGTTGCGTATTAAGAACAGTGCGGAAGGTAAAACACCCAAGTTTTCCTTTCTGAACCCTGCGGACCCATACCACAGCTATTACAAACAAAAGATTAAGCAATTGCAAGAACCAGAAACTGAACTTGATCATGAGGATGGATCGAAAGAAGCCGACTTGGTCAAAAGCTCAGAAGTTGTTGTCAAGACAAGCACAGAAGCGGCTTCTTCTTCTTCGGCTATTCTTAGTGCCAAACCAAGCTTTGTATCTCCACTTGCCAAAGCTGCACAGGTTGCACCAACAGAACCACCTCGGGAAATTGAATTCATGTGCAAACACCACCAAGAAGATATATCAGCGTTAGATGTGGATATCATTAAGCTCACTGCACAATATACAGCAGTGAATGGCCGCAATTTCCTTGCTGATATAGCAAGTCGGGAGCAGCGTAATCCTCAATTCGATTTTTTGCAGCCAACAAGTTCATTTTTCGGTTATTTTACCTCTCTTGTTGATCAATATACAAGCATTTACAGTAAGTTCAAAGATTCTCAGGAAACATTGTCTGATGTCCGGAATGATCAGAAACGCTTGCATGTTCTACAGCGTGCTGTTCAAAGATGGACTTGGAACCAAAACCAAAAAGAAGCCAAAACTAACGAAACTTCATTGGCTAATATTATGGTGGATTGGTCAAAGTTTTCCATAGTAGAGACAATATCATTTGAGGAAGTTGTATCTCAAGTTGACACTTCTTCAAGTGTTGGTGATATATACTCGTCTGCAGTGTCATCAAAAGCTCCCATTGAGCAAAGTATTATACAAGATGATAGTTGCAGTGATGAAGATATGGATATGGACATGGATATGGAGGATGATGGAGAATATGAAAAAGAGTCAAACTTTACTGTTGTTGATAGTTATCAGCCTCGATTGGGAGCTACAACGAGTGAAAAAACTACTTTGTTAGATCCGGTTAGTGGACGTGTTATTGATGCATCTGATGTTGGGGAACATATGCGTGTCCAACTTATTGATCCTCGATGGCGCACAGAACAGCAAAAGTTTCAAGACAAGCAAAATGAGACAGGCTATGCCGAAGGTGATGCAATTACTGCAAATTTGGAAAGGTTTGCAAAACAGAGGAGTGATATATTTGGGAAAGAAAAGGCTGATAATAGTGAAGTAGAAGGCGACAGTATAGGCAGCAATCCAGCAAAGCGAATGAAGAGGGAGTCTTAATCGATCTATTTCATTGTTTCCACAAAACTTACATAGTAATCAGTAATCAACAAAAAATGTTCACTCACGAAAGTGTAAAACCTTCCGTTTCCTTCGCTGCAAATAGCAACTTTTCCTTTAAAACATGATATGAGTCAAATTGTGGAAGAACCAACTGATTAAAACATGTATGGCTGCGTGGTAGACTATTTGGGTCCATATCAATTCCTTGAGTGATGTTCAGCGGTGGATCATAACCATCAAGTGGAACGCGCGCACTACCTGTAAAAAAAGATAGAATGATTCTCACATCATTTTGAGGGAGATCACGCAAAGTTTGCCAAAGCCAGACAATAGTCTCATGCTCTTCGCCCCAAGGAGAATCTTTTGACCCTTGATATATACAATATGCACGAAGTTCGTCAACGTCAACAATAGGTTTACCATTCAGCAAAAGGTTCAACTCATCGGTCAGAATTGCACAATCTTGTAAAATATTTAATGGAATTAATTCATGAAAGCCTTGCAAGAATGGTTCCAGAACACGTATGACAGCGTAATTTGTTTTCCATTCAATAAGCAATTTGATGTATTCTTCTTTATTTTCTTCGGTAACGTTTCGATTTTCTCCATCAGCACATAATGCAATTTCACGCACGGATGTCGAACCTATTCCACTATCAGCGTTGACCTTTCTTTCAATAATACTAACAGCGAATTTTTCAAAGATAATATCTGTAATATCATTACTTGACATCCATTTCAACGACGAATACATTTCAGAATCTAAATCTTTAATTTCGTCAAGCAATGTTTGTACTGAAACTTCCTCATCTTTTCCTAAGGAAACCTTTTGATCTTCGGTATTTGCGCTTGCAGCAGCATTTTTAGCATTCAGAACCAATGCATTGATATTAAGTCCCAACATATGTTTAAGTAACAGAGGTGATAATGGAATATCAACTAGTTGTCTATCATATATTGCTTTACCAAGAAAGCGCCCCAGAAATTTGCAAAACTTTTCTGAGCTTGTTTTTGACATATCTTGAATAGTATCTTCGGTAAGTTTACCAGGTATACTTTCCAAAGACGAGTTACCTTCAATTCCATTTTTATCATTATTTGCTGAACCTTTCATAGTATTTTTTACACGTGTTTCATCAGAAAAAAAAAGAGCACCATTTTTTTCATCTGGGGTAAACATCCATCCACGATAATTATCGCCTGCATATAAGGCTGCTTGCCTTGAAAGTAAAAGAAATACTTCCTTTCCTACGCCACCGGAATCGATTCCAGGCTCACCAGCAAATGTGAATTTAAATCGCTTCGCATAATCAACATGGGTACTCGTGCTAAATTTTCTAAATCCGTCAAGTAATAAATTTTGTCTACGAATTTCCACATTCTTTACTTCACTCTTATCATTCTTATTTTTCAGTGCATGTACTGTTTTCATGAGCCGATAACGCTTTTTACGGAATTCTATTTCTATACGTCTATCAGATTCAGCCGCAGTTTCAATACGACGATTATTACCTTTTGTGCTTGCTTTCATACTCATATTTCCATCAATTTCCTCAAATTCATGCAATGCAATATCAGTATCCAGAGCTTCTGGAATTTCAAGTTGACGAGTGCCAGTTATAGTATTGAAATAGAAAACTCTTTCTGTTTTAGGATCCCATAATTCCCTCCATGCATCTCTAAACTGTAAAGCCATAAGCCATTCGAAACTATCAGGGTCCCTTGGTCTTGGTTTATCGGCAAGTTTAGGAGTAGTAACACTTGTCGCATTGCTCCATTTACTGATACCAGCACTATTTATAGCTGCAACTTCAAATGAGTAAATAAACTCAGGATGTAAGTCAGTAACTAAGAACGATGTATTCTGCCCACGAAATAGTTCAACGTATTCACCTCCCGCAGATTTCCCTTGGATACAATATTCCTTTATTGGTGAACCGTTATCCCTGTTTGGTGGTATCCAAAATAATTGAATGGACGTTGATGACGTGAAACCAACAATGGGCGCATCAGGTACACTTGGAGGTGCGGGTAAAGTTTCTAGTAAACGTGACGAATAGGAATATTCACTCCAAGCTCGATGATTCATGTATCGTAAGCGAAAACAGTAGCAATCTCCAGGAAGAAGTTTATCTAATGTGAAATTAAGAAAGTTGGGTTTGTAATACATTCGCCTTGATAAACTGTTCCATTGGAATGGGCATTTCCCAAGATCATAAATAGGATCAACAGCACGATAAACATCGCGACTTTTTTCCTTTTCCACAAGTAATGACCGAACGTCAACACCATCATCAAGCAATTGGCGTAATTTAGACAAATATTGTTTGGACTCTTTATAAATTTGTGGTGTTATAGTAGCATACTGAAGTTCTAAATGTTGTGCAATTCCAGGAGGTTGAGGTAATAACATTTTAAGCTTTAGTTTAGTTTGTGTTGCTTCCAACAAGACAGGTGGTTTTGGAGCAGGTACAAAAACAGGCGCACTTGCTGGGGCATCGGGATCATCATATTTGTTCGCATCTAAGAAATCACTTAAATGAAGCTTGTATTCAATCGAGCTGCTTGTAAATATCACTTTGATTTCCCCTTTATGATTAACTGCTACGGCAGAGGGAACAGTTTCTATTGTTGCCATCATTATATCACCCTTTTTTAAATGCGCTTCCTCTAAAACTTTGGGATCAATTTCTATCCATAAAACTGAGCGAGGATCATGTGATGCTTTGCCACATCGTACAGGTATGCCATAGTACATGAACTCCAAGATATTTTCTTTTGATGATTCTTGTACTTGCATTGCCTTTTTATTTTGCTCCTCTTCTTCAGCTGTCCAATAAGAGAACGAGACGGAGCTCCCCATAGTTAGTTTCTCTTCTTTCGACTTTCTTTTGTGATAGACACAAAAATACTTACGCGATCCTCATAATCGAAATAATGCATCAACACCACTGATGGAATATTGGTAGGTTGGTCATAGTTTTGATAAGACAATAGAGATCTCAAGTTGCAATGATGTGGTTCAACGCGAGTGCAAACAAAAGGTGTGACGTTATCAGTTCTAACAAGTTCACTTCCAATGCTAAACTCAAAGAAATTTGTCCCAAATCTCGCTTAGATTCACTAAAAAGCAACCTTCAGCGCAAACCACGGATTCACGGAGTCAAGCTGCTCAATACTCAAGATCGAATTTTATGTTGATTCAGGAGTTGTTGAAAACTGGAGAAAACAAAAAGTTCCCACCTTCCCTCCCCCACAAAAACCAGTGTGAGAACACTTGGGTTGTTTACACGCGCGCTTTGGTACCTTTTCAAACGTATCCAGGAGCCAGCAGTAGTTTACACCGGCCTACTCGGTAATTCCGTACTTGTTATTGCATTTGGTTTGCTATTTAAGTCGCAAGGACTGAACGATCCTACTACACAAGAAGCGGTATTAGTTACCGTCACTAGAGTACATCTATTGAAACTTTCATCCATACCGGGGCGATTAATTCTGTGCTCTCGTTAATATTGTGCGAGAATGTCAAAGATTGGTCGTTTACAGCAGTATAAGCTTGCCATAGAGAGCTATTTTGCGGAACGTCCATTTTTCGTACCACGCCAATATACTTGGCGTTCAGATGATAGTGATAGTAGTGAGATACGAGAGTACGAACTTTCAAATATCCAAAGGTTTTTTGTGCTTTTACACGAACCATCTTCTTGCATTCTAGCTGGATGGGTAAGCAACATAGTGTTGACGGTGATTCTCGTGAATGTCGTTTGTAATGTTTACATGACTTTACCAGCTCATCGACAATATCCCGTTGAAGATTGTTTGAAGCCAGCTTGTTCTCACACGGATCTTTGCCCGGGAAGGATTATGTGCCCTCCTACAACTGAACCATTTCTAGTGAGAATTGATGATATCTGTGTGATTATTTTCTCTATCGAATATGTTGCGCGATTAAGTACCATGTGGACTGTTCCGAATCGATTAGCTTCATTAGTCCCGGCATCATGGGACGAAGAAGAACAATTTTGTGCTCGTCATGAGAATCGTCCTGTAGTTCTTGAACCTTCGCAGACATGGTATGGTTCACTTTATAGTTACTTTTGGCAACCTAAGAACCTTATTGATGTTGTGGCCATCATTCCTTTCTATATTACTTTAGCAGATAGTGGAGCTGATGCTTCTTTATCATTTATTAGAGTTTTAAGATTGTTTCGTATTGTCAGGGCTTTCAATATGAATGCAAATACAGGGGTTACTTCTCTCATAATTAAAACAGTCTCGGAAAGTATGGAAGTAATTATGCTTCTTCTCTTCTTTTCAGCTATGATTATCTTAATTTATGGTTCTATTATATTTGATGTTGAAATGGGAACATATACAGTAAGTAGTGAATACCCCGAAGGCGCTTATTTACGCACAAACATTGAGGGTGAAGTTGGGGAGTCACCTTTCTCTTCTACTCTAGTTGGTATGTATTGGGCTGTTATCACAATGACTACTGTCGGTTATGGAGATATTTATCCTGTCGCCATCGGGGGTCGTCTGTTAGCTGTGACTTGTGCTTTTGTTGGTGTACTTTTCATGGCACTACCGATTTCTATCCTTGGTGCAAATTTCACAGTGCAATACCAGCGTCTATCAGAGCAGCAGAGAATTGAAAGGAAAAAGCGAGCAACTCTCTTGTTAAGCAAGAAGTTAGAGCAAAGTACTGGTAAAGAAATCAAAGTTGATCTTGAATATGAGGTTGCAAAAAGTTTAGTAAAGGAGGATAAAGCTAAGGGAAAAGTACATTATTCTGGTGGAGATAACACCGGAATGACATCTCCTAATGCTCTTGGTGGTGTAAAAACTATGACGGGGAATAGGATAGCTGATATGTTGGTCGGAGCAGCATCTGATGCGGAACACAGGAGAATGGAGTATTTAAAACAGTACGAAGTGGTATCAACTAATAATGACGATTCTGAACCTGGCACTACGGAGATGAATACGGAGCAGGCACTGACCCCAAGATCCGGTGAAAGTGAAGGAAGTAGTCCCCCTATATCTTCTCCATCTCGCTTACGGGCACGATCACGGGCTGGCACTGTTGATTCTATGGGAGAGGAAACAGCATTAGTTGTCAAAATGGCACTAGATAGTTGTAATAGTGTTTCCGACAAAAGGGAAGCCATGAAGAAAATTGTTAAGAACATGACGGAAGCATCCATACAACTCTCTGTTGATATGGATCAGGAATTGCGAAGAACTACAGCTCGTTACATGGAACTGGCACATAATTGCGAAGCGATTTGTATGGCAATGTCGGAAATTCTTGATTCTGAGAATAAGAATGAGGCTAAGTTGTAAATTTTTGTGTTTGTCCTTTCCAGGCAGAAAAGGAAGGAAAGGAAAGACCTGTAGGAAAGACATGCGTTCTTCTTCTGACTTTTTTTCTTCTTAACTTCTCTCATGTGTCGAAAATATTTTATGTTTTGCCTACACAGTTTAATTGTAAATACTACATAGCAAAAATTAGTAATCTCTATACATAATCACACATAAACATCATCATAACTTAAGTAATAGGTAGTCAAATTTCATGGACAACCCTCGTTTTCAACCTAGAAGCAGGGATGACGTCATGGATTCAGAATGGCCCCAGAATGGCCCCTAAAGTGCTCATTAAAGAATGGGTTATGAGAGTTAAGTGTTTCTCCGTTTCATAGCTCACTCGGGGGTATGCATTGGATAGTCTCTTTTGTCATAGATAGCTATTAAATGAGACACATTAACCCTAACACAAAAAATTATCCACATAAAATACACTTTTACAACTGGCGCTGACTGCGATGCTTCCATCGATAAAACGCGCGAGAAATCTTGTTTGAATACACGTTGTAAACTTGGCTGAGAATGAGAGTTAGAAGAAGCGACCCCCTGAGCTCTTTACTTCCTCCATCAAGTTCAGCTTTATCAACATCTTCATCTTCGGCTTCCATGTCACCTTCCCATTCAGCCCTGTCTTGCATTTTATCTACTTTGTAAGACTTATCACGATAATTAAAAGGTTTGTTCATACCATAACTGTATGTGGTATCATCATTAGAACTGGTAGAACTACGATTTGAACTAAATTCAGACGGCGATGCAAGGTCGCCTATATTTTGTACATCACTTTTAGCAACGAAACTGGCACCTTCAACAGCACCACCACTTGAATCTTCATCATTCCGACTTTGATCAATGCTACTACTACTTTCATTCGTCGCAGTTGCTGCAGTTCCATGTTCTTGAGCTAACTTGTACTTTTGCTTCAGGCGTGCCCTGACGCTCATATTATTGTCATGAATGGGAATCATATCAGTGTTAACTGTTGTTTTGGGTAAGACTTTTACGACTTTTGCGTGAGATTTACCATTTTCAAACATTCTTACGGGTGATTTGGGGTTTGATGTAGGTACAATTGCAACCTCCTCTTTGACTAATATAGAATGTTTTGCTCTTTGTGATAGTTCTAAAAATTCTGCAATGGCGACATCCTTCGCTGTAACTTTCTTTGCACTATTCTTATTGTTTAAAACAAGATCCCCTTTGTGTTTGAATTGTAATTTCTTGGCATGCGATTTCTTATCAGTTTTATGCTCAGTTATCCCATTTTCATCATCAAGCCCAGCAGAGGGCAAATTTTCATCATTCTTGGGTTGGGAAGAACCTCGTAGTTCCTTCACTGCTTTTTCAACTACCGACCATGCTTGTGCACTTTCATGGCTATATTCCTCTAAATCAGATTGAGACTTTTTCCTGTGGAATGTAACGGCCCGAAGCAAACGCCTGACTCTAGTATTTTTCGTCAAATCTTCAACAATTTCCCCTGACACAGTAATTGCTAGTGGATTAGTGCTACATTCAGTTAGTAAGAATATAATGACCTCAGTATGAGAATACTTGCATGCCAAATGTAACGGAGTAAACCCATCGTT